>ERZ826613.191-NODE-191-length-92400-cov-3.993557_pt1 | contig 92400 bp, 102 predicted proteins | sample MGYA00519925_ERZ826613 | MGnify/ENA primary metagenome ERZ826613 (study PRJEB31778, sample SAMEA3449236) | human gut metagenome | biome: human gut; feature: human-associated habitat; material: faeces | place: United Kingdom | collected 2010/2012 ... | reverse complement strand
GTTGAATTCATTCGAGAAGATAAAAATCCTAAATTATGCAAGTATTTTTTGTCAAAGCGAATCATTCGATAACTTCCAGTTTAAGCAGATAACAGAAAGGAAATTTAAATGAATTATGAGATTCTGGAAATATGTGAAGAAGATTACGGATGTGAAGGCGTTCCGGAGGGTCAGGAACCGATGGACAGGGTTCTGGTCATAGGTTCTGATATGGAAAAGAAATGGATAAGGATTTCTGACCGTTATCTTATTGAAAATAATCTCAATGAAGGAGATTATATAGAAATATAAAAAAACAGCAGATGCAATTATTGTATCTGCTGTTTTTGGTTATTCAGTTTTCTGACAGACTGCAACACAGTTTCTTTCAGATGAGTATGAAAGATTGTCTGTATCTGTTTCATGCTCTTTTATGATTTGCCTTATATTATTGTAAAGATATGGTTTTAAAACATCGAGTGCAACCGGTTCACTGTAAAGAATAGAGGAATAAATAGTGGAACTTACTAGCTCAACTATCATGAACAGCATTATTTCCGGATCTTTCAGAACCTTTGGCGAGTCATTTATCATCATGTCGTATATAGTTTTAAAGTTTACGGAGTCATCACTGTCAGAAGAAGTCAGTGCATTTTTAAAAATTCCCCAGCTGAGATTTTTTGAAATAAATGTAAGAAGCGATTTGTTTGTATTAAGCTGATTTATGATATTGTCAACAATAAAAATAAGATTATCATCAAAATTCATTTCCGGCTGTTTTTTCAGTTCATCAATGGCAATTTTGAACAGCTGACCTGACTTATGAGCGATAAGCATATTTTTGATATCATATTTATCCTTGAAATAAAGATAGAACGTGCCTTTTGCAACTCCGGCTTTTTCAACGATTTCGGAAATAGAAGTCTGGCTTACACCTTTTGTGGTGAACATACTAAAAGCTGTGTTCAGAAGTGATTCACGCTTCTTTTTCTTGTTTGAATCGAGTTTTCCCATAGCAAGACCTTCTTTGCAAGTTTGTCTAACTTAATTATAATATAGCTTTGGAAAAAAGTCAATCGCATAAAATGACCAATAGTCATTATTTTTGGGTGAATTTAATTGTGCATTGCTACAAAATAATGACCAGTGGTCATTATTTTTGCTTTTTGGTGTTGACTTTATACATTTCAGGAATTATAATAGAAACAGTAAATGACCGTTGGTCATAATTGAAAGGGGCGATATTGTGGTTAAGTTCGGTAAATGGGTTGCAAGGCACAGAATAGTAATCCTTATTATAGGAGTATTGCTTCTGATACCTTCAGCTATCGGAATGATAAAGACAAGGATTAACTATGATATTTTATCTTATCTGCCTGAAGATATTGAAACGATGAAAGGGCAGGATGTACTTATGGATGAGTTCGGCAAGGGCGGATTCTCCATGGTAATGATTCAGGGAATGTCTGATAAGGGTGTTGCAGCGACAAAGAAAAAGATCGAATCTGTTGACCATGTTGCAGACGTTGTATGGTATGATACAATTGCTGATATCAGTATTCCAAAGGAAGTTCTTCCGGATGATCTGTATGAATTCTTCAATTCAGGAGATTCCACACTTATGGCGGTATTCTTTGATGATACAACTGCCGGTGACGGAACACTTAATGCGATTGAGGAAATACGAAAGATAACAGATAAGCAGTGTTTCGTAAGCGGAATGTCGGCTGTCAACCTTGATATCAAGAATCTTTCAAATGAAGAATCTGTAATGTATGTCGTAATTGCAGTACTTCTTGTAAGTATTGTTCTTGCGGTTACTATGGAATCGTTCCTCATGCCTGTATTCATGATGATAAGTATCGGTATGGCTATCCTTTACAATATGGGAACGAACATCTTTCTCGGAGAAATTTCATTTATTACCAAAGCGCTGAGTGCGGTGCTTCAGCTTGGTGTCACGATGGACTTCTCGATATTCCTGTGGCACAGTTATCAGGAGAATCAGGAGAGGTTTCCGGGCGATAAAAACAGGGCAATGGGTCATGCAATATCGAACACCATTACTTCGGTAGTCGGAAGTTCACTTACAACCGTGGCAGGATTTCTGGCACTTTGCTTTATGAGCTTTACACTTGGTCTTGACCTTGGTATTGTGATGGCTAAGGGCGTTGTGCTTGGTGTTATCGGCTGTGTAACAATCCTTCCGGCACTTATTCTTACATTTGACAAGGCTATTGAAAAGACAAGACACAGAGATATTATTCCTTCACTTGACAGAATTGCAAAGTTTATTGTAAAACGCTGGTGGGTATTCCTTGTATTGTTTGCGATACTTATAGCTCCGGCAATTTACGGATATACACATTACAATGTATACTATAATTTTGATACAATGCTTCCGGAAGATTCAGCAAGCGTTATTGCAAACTCAAAACTTTCAGAAGAATTTGATATGAATTCAACGCATATGCTGCTTGTTGATGCAGACCTTCCTTCAAAAGATGTTAACTTAATGGTAAATGAAATCAAGAAGACAGATGGTGTAAGCTTTGCACTCGGACTTGATTCACTTGTAGGACCGGCAATTCCGCAGGAAGTAATTCCTGATGATGTAAAGTCAATTCTGAAGAGCAATAACTGGCAGCTGCTTCTGGTAGGTTCTGAGTATAAAACAGCATCTGATGAGGTAAATAATCAGATAACAGAGCTTAACAATATAGTAAAGAAGTACGATAAAGATGCAATGCTTATCGGTGAAGCACCGGCAACAAAAGACCTTATAAGCATAATGGATACTGACTTCAAGATGGTAAGTACAGTTTCAATAGGCGTTATATTCATCCTTATTGCGATAGTTCTGAAATCAATTTCACTTCCTGTAATACTTGTTACAGTTATTGAATTTGCAATATTTGTAAACATGGGTATTCCGGCATATACAGGAACGGTTCTTCCATTTATTGCATCTATTGTTATAGGTACTATACAGCTTGGTGCAACGGTCGATTATGCTATCCTGATGACCACAAGATACAAGAAAGAAAGATCAAAAGGCAAGGACAAGAAGGAATCCGTTTATATTGCACTTTCAACTTCAATGAAGTCCATTATGGTAAGTGCTATGGGATTCTTTGCAGCAACAGTCGGCGTAGGTCTTTACTCAAAAATGGATATGATTTCATCACTTTGCATACTGATGTCAAGAGGTGCTATTGTAAGTATGTTTACAGTAATCCTGCTTTTGCCGTCAATGTTTATGCTGTTTGATAAGCTGATATGCAAAACATCAATGGGATTTAAGCCAAAGAAGTCTTAAGGAGGCAATTATATATGAAAAAGTTAACAAGAGTTCTTGCAGCAGTAATGGCGATTTTAATATCTGCCGGTTCAAGCGGTGTGTTCGCAGTTACAGCTGAAAAGGCAGCTGAAAAAGATACAACTTCTCAGACACAGACTTCAGATAAAAAAGAAGAGAAAGAAGCTGATGTCAAGAAAGAAGAAACAATTTATATTGTTGCGGATTCACAGGGAAATAAAAAGAATGTTATCGTCAGCGACTGGCTCGACAATCAGGGTGGACTTTCGTCAATCAAAGACAAGTCAAAGCTTTCCGGAATTGAAAATGTTAAAGGCGATGAAACATACAAGATAAACGGCGAAGACGTTGAATGGGCGGCAGATGGTTCTGATATTTACTATAAAGGTTCAACAGATGAGGAACTTCCGGTTTCTGTAAAGCTGACATATTATCTTGACGGCAAGGAAATTTCTCCGGAAGAACTTGCAGGAAAGAGCGGTAAAGTAAAGATAAGATATGACTATACAAACAATCAGCGTATTACTGTAAAGAACGGCAGCAAGAGCGAGGATATGTATGTTCCGTTTGTTATGGTATCTGCGGCAATTCTGGACAGCAGTAAATTCAGCAATATTGAAGTTACAAATGGAAAATATATTGCTGACGGTGAAAGATTCATCGTTCTCGGAACAGCTTTGCCGGGACTTTCAGAAAGTCTGAAACTCAGCGAACAGGAAAACCTTGATCTGGATATTCCTGAATATTTTGAATTTACAGCAGATGTAACTGACTTCTCAATGTCATCATCTATCACAGCTGCAACAAACGATGTTTTCTCAGATATTGATTTTGATGATATCAATTCATTTGATGAACTTGACGAAAAGATAAGGGATCTTACAGATGCATCAAAGCAGCTTGCAGACGGTTCTTCAGACCTTTATGACGGAATCAAGTCCCTGCTTGACGGAACAGGTACACTGGAAAGCGGTGCGGATCAGCTTTACAGCGGCACATCTGATCTGAACAGCGGTGCAGGAACACTTGCAGACGGTGCGTCACAGCTTGCGGCAGGAACAGCCGCACTGGCTGAAGGTGCAGTAACACTTGATAACGGAATCAGTTCAGCAAAAGACGGTGCATTTGCACTTACACAGGGTGCAAAACAGCTTTCAGAGGGCTTTACGCCGATACTTGACGGTGCATCAGCACTTAGCGATGGTGTGACAGCCGTTCTTGACGGTTCCAAACAGGTTGAATCAGGTGCAAAGAGTCTTTCAGACGGTACATCACAGCTTGAAAGCGGTTCAAAGACACTTTCAGATTCAGCAAAACAGCTTGATGAGGGAATTGCGGCAGTAAAGAGCGGTTCTGAACAGCTTAAAGCGGGTATTGAATCTGCTGCCGGTGGAATCGGACAGATAAGCGACGGTTCAGACAGTTTGTCAGCAGGTCTTGGAAATCTTTCAGCCGGAATCGATCAGGCAAGCACAAGTCTTGATGAAACAATTGCATATAATAAACAGGTACTTGAAGGTCTGAAGGCTGTTTATGCACAGACAACTGATGACAGCATTGCAAGTATGATAGGAGTTCTTGAACAGACTATTGCAGGACAGGAAGCTATTTCAGCTTCTATGAAAGACGGCGGTGCACTCAAGGACGGAACATCACAGCTTGTTGAAGGTGCGGCTGCTCTCGGAGAAGGAATCGACAGTCTTGAAGAAGGAGCATCTGCTTTGTCAGAAGGTGTAAATGCTGTGGACAGCGGCCTTGCAAGCCTTAAAGAGGGGAGCTCACAGATAAGTGCAGGAACTGATACTCTTTATAATTCAATTGTAAAGGTAAATCAGGGTGCATCTGACCTGTTTGCAGGAACAAGCAATCTTTCAGACGCTAACAGCCAGTTGCAGAAGGGTGCAGCTCAGCTTAAAGACGGTGTTAAAACAGCACAGTCCGGTGCAGATTCACTTTATAACGGTGCATCTTCTCTCAATGACGGACTTTCACAGATTAAGGACGGAAGTTCATCACTTGCAGACGGTGCAAATACTCTGGATAGTTCAGTTGGCACACTTGCAGACGGCGCATATACTCTTTATGACGGAACAGGCACACTCCTCAGCGGTATGTCATCACTCAAGAGCGGTGTAGGCGAACTTACAAGCGGTGCAGGCAAACTTGAAAGCGGAGCAAAAGACCTTAAAGACGGAATGGATGAGTTCAAAAAAGAAGGTATTGACAAGATTTCTGATCTTTATAACGATGATGTTAAGGAACTTGTTGACAGGTTCAAGAAACTTGTTGACATTTCAAAGGATTATAACAGCTTTACCGGAATCGGAAATGATATGGACGGAAGCGTTAAGTTCATTTTCACAATTGACGGTATCAAGAACAGCGACAAATAATCCGACACAAAATAATAAAAATTCCCCGTGTGAAATATCACGGGGATTTTTGTTTTACAGATATTTTCTGATATCTTTCAGCATGTCTTCTTCCAGTTTGATGAGTTCTTTTGCAATGTGTTTTGATTTTTCATCTGCGGCTTTATACTCATTCAGATAGCCGGACAGCGATTTTATACCCATATTGCATCCGTCTGTTATAAATTCTGCAACTGATTTATCGGTTTCATTAAGGGCAAGCTTTATGTTGGTTTTGACCCATGCCATTGTTTTAGCCATTGCCGGAGGTTCTTTACCGCTGTCATGATATTTATCAAGAAGCTGTTCCAGATCCTCACGGATAACTTCGTGCCTGTCCTTGCATTTTAAAAGATAATCACGGAAATTATCTGTCTGTACATATTTAATGGAATCGTCCACAGAGGAAACGCCCATTTTAATTCCTGCATCACATTCTCTTAAAAGCTTGATAGTATCGCTTTCAACCATTTTTAACTCTCCTTAAAAAATATTTTAAATATATTTTTTCCGGATAATAAAAAATAATTCATAAAAAACAGAGATATGCAAAACATATCTCTGTTGAATTTTATAATCCAAGTATTGTTCTTCTTATCAGAATACTGTCAAAAATGTTTATATAACCGTCCTGTGAAATATCCGCTCTTATATACTCATCAGTATTCATTTCATATTTTTTAATAAGATATTTATTCAGTATTGTGAGGTCTGTGAGACTGATATTTTCATCATTGTTTATATCACCGGGAATAACAGCGATTGTTCCGGTATTTTCTGTAACCGGCTGGGTAATTTCAGTGATTGCTGTGGTTTCAGATGTAACCGTGGTTACTGTAACATCAGTTTCGGTGGTTATTTCTGTGATATCTGTAACTTCCGTTGTTGTTTCTGTTGCCAGAGTTGTTTCGGCTGTTGTTTCTGTAACATCTGTGATTTCCGTTGCAGGCTGAGTTGGCTCAGAAGAAGGCTCTGTGACAGGTTCTGTCGGAATTAATGTCGGTTCAGTAGTTTCTTCCTGACTGCCTTTCCAGTAACTGTCAAGTGTGTTAAACCAGTATTCTCCCATTTTGTCATAGCCTGTTTTCTTCGGGTGTACTCCGTCATAGAGGTCGTCTTTTGTAAGGACGCTGTTTATGTCAGCAAGACGAATATTTTCACCGTTTGCCTGACGTTTCCTTACAATTTCCTTTATAGTGTTGTTGTATGTATTTACACATTCGTCCATAGAATCAACAGTAAAATAATATTGATTTATGTACAGTGTATTTGTAGCGTCCATACAAGGAATAGTTGCCAGAAACAGCATTCCGTCATCAGGGAGATAAGACATTATTTTATCTATCAGCAGTTCAAGACGTGTTCCTGCATTGTCAAGATCATAAAGGCTGAGAATATCATTTGTACCTATCTGAAGCATGACGATATCTGCCGGATATGTTTCCATAAGCCAGTCAATAAAGCTGTAAAGTCCTGTTCTCTGACCTGAAATAGATTTGTCCTGCGGGATATTGTCAATGGAATATCCGCTGAATCCTGCGTGTTGCGGATCAGCAAAATTGCCTCCCCAGTTAGGGCCAACAAAATCAAATTTGTTTTCATGACCATTCTGAATCAGAAGATTATAGAGCTTTTCACGATAAGCACCGAGTCCCTCAGAAGTAAAACCGTCTGTGATTGAATCTCCAAGCGGCATTATAGCAACTGTGTCATTGCTGCTTTCTTCGGCAGAAGAAAAAACAAAACAGCTGAGGACAAGCGAAAAAGCTGTTATAAAACTTATCATTACTTTGATTTTTTTATTCATATTAAATCGCTCCTTTTTTATATCCTAATTTTATAATAATACAGCTTTTATGTCAATACTCAGAAATTTGCTTTATGCGTGATTGTGTATATTTGTAATTTTTATCAAAAAACTTCGTAGCAAATTATGCAATTATACCTTTGAAAAAAATGAAAAAACATGCTATAATATAATTAATAAATGATATGTTTATTTGTATATATTTTATAAAATTATAAGTGAGGTAATAAGAATTGGAATTCAGTATCGGAGAGTATGTTGTTTATTGTTCTAAAGAGATCTGCCGTATTGACAGTGTTGTAAAGAAAAAATTTAATGGTTCGGATGAAAGTGAATATTTTAAACTGATACCAACAGAAACGAAAAATTCGTCTTATTACATACCATGCAGTAACTGTACTCCGAAGATAAGGAAGCTTATTTCAAAAGATGAGATTTATTCTCTTATAGAAAAAATTCCACATGACGAATATAAGTGGTGTGAGGACAGGCATGAACGTAAAAATATTTTCAATTCTGTGCTGAAAAGTGATGATTATCAGAGGATTATTTCAATGACGCATTCACTTCATATTCATCAGGAAAATCAGCGTCAGAAGGGCAAAAAGCTGATGGCAGCTGATGAGCGTGTTATGCATGATGCGGAACATCTTATAAATCAGGAATTTGCTTTCGTTCTTGGAATTGAAGAAAATCAGGTTGAGGAATTTATAAAATCAAGAATAAAACAAAATGCTTAAAAATAAAAAGCCATCTCATATGAGATGGCTTTTTGCATATGGAATTTATATTATTTGAAATATCTTACGCCGTTTTCAAAGATTCTCTGGTCTTTGTTTCCTTCAACATTCTTGCAGATATCAAATCCAAGACGTTCGCTATGACCCATTTTTCCGAGGATTCTGCCGTCAGGAGATGTAATACCTTCAATAGCTTCCATGGAAGTATTAGGATTGTAGTGTATATCCATTGTAGGTCTGCCGTTGAGGTCAACATACTGTGTGGCAATCTGACCGTTGTTTGCAAGTTTTACGATAAGTGACTGAGGAGCAACGAATCTTCCCTCACCATGAGAAATAGCAACAGTATGAACATCGCCGACATTTGAACCTGAAAGCCATGGGGATTTATTTGAAGCAATTCTTGTATTTACCATCATGGACTGATGTCTTGCGATAGTGTTGAATGTCAGTGTTGGTGAATCGTTATCCATGTCAGTGATTTCACCGTATGGTACAAGACCAAGCTTGATAAGTGCCTGGAAACCGTTACAGATACCGAGCATAAGACCATCTCTCTTTTTGAGAAGCTCGTGAACAGCATCACGCACTTTCGGATTTCTGAAAAATGCTGTAATGAACTTACCGCTTCCGTCCGGTTCATCACCGCCGCTGAATCCGCCTGGAATCATGATTATCTGTGACTGTCCGATTATCTTTGCAGCTTCATTTACAGAATCTTCAATGTCAGATGCACTTAAATTCTTGACAACCATAATTTCCGGTTTTGCACCTGCACGTTCAAAAGCCCTTGCTGTATCGTATTCGCAGTTAGTACCAGGGAATACAGGAATAAATACCTTAGGAACAGCAGCCTTGATAGACGGGAATGCACGCTTTTTAGCATCATATGAATAGGATTCAACAGCTGTCAGAGCAGTCTTGATTCTGCAAGGGAATACAGGTTCAAGTTTGCTTTCCCATGTCTGCTGAAGTGAATCAAGAGAAAGAGTATACTTACTTGTAAATATATTGTATTCCGGCTTTGTTTTACCAAGAAGTGTTTCGCCTTCATTGACATCGCCTTCGATTTCGATGATGAAAGCGCCGTAATGCGGCAGGAACAGCTCTTCTTCGGAGAGTTTTCCGGCAAATTCAAAACCGATTCTGTTACCAAAGCACATCTTTGCGATACCCTCAGCAACACCGCCCGATGAGATTGTCCATACAGCCTTTGCACGACCTGCATCAATCATGTTTTCAACTTCTGTAAAGCATTTCTTTACGCTGTCAAATACAGGAAGTCCGTTTTCATCATAGTCAGGCTTTATGATAATTACATTGCTGTTCTTGTCCTTGAATTCAGGTGAAACAACCTTACGGCTTGATGCAGTTGATACTGCAAATGAAACGAGTGTAGGAGGAACGTCAATGTTTTCAAATGTTCCGGACATAGAGTCCTTTCCGCCGATAGCACCACAGCCCATTTCAAGCTGAGCTTTGAATGCACCGAGGAGGGCTGCCATAGGTTTGCCCCAGCGTTCAGGATTGTTCTGTGTTCTTTCAAAGTATTCCTGGAAAGTCAGCCAGCAGTGTTCATATTTACCGCCTGCCGCAACAACCTTTGCGATAGACTCAACAACTGCAAGCATTGCACCATGATAAGGGCTCTTTTCGCTTATAAACGGGTTATAGCCCCAGCCCATGATTGAACAGGTGTCCGTCTGACCATGAAGTACAGGTATTTTTGCAGCCATTGCCTGAGTTGGTGTAAGCTGATACTTTCCACCGAAAGGCATAAGAATTGTTGATGCACCGATAGTTGAGTCGAACTTTTCAACAAGACCCTTCTGAGAGCATACATTGAGGTTTGCCATAAGAGCATCCCAGCCCTCAGGATTATCTGTATAAGTGCTGAGCATTTTAGTATCAGGCTTTTTGATTTTTATATCTGTATATTTAGGAGCGCCGTTTGAATTGAGGAATTCTCTTGAAAGGTCAACAATAGTAACTCCATTCCAGTTCATTTTGAGTCTTGGTTCTTCTGTAACATCAGCAACAACTGTAGCTTCAAGATTTTCCTTGTGAGCTTCTGCAAGGAACTTTTCAACATCTTCCTTTGCAATTACAACAGCCATTCTTTCCTGTGATTCACTGATAGCAATTTCAGTTCCGTCAAGACCATCATACTTTTTAGGTACTGAATTAAGGTCGATAACAAGACCGTCAGTCAGTTCACCGATTGCAACGGAAACACCGCCTGCACCAAAGTCATTGCATCGTTTTATCATTTTTGTAACGTCAGGATTTCTGAAAAGACGCTGAAGTTTTCTTTCCTCAGGAGGATTACCCTTCTGAACTTCTGCACCGCAGTGTTCGAGTGATTCAAGAGTATGTGACTTTGAAGAACCGGTAGCACCGCCACAGCCGTCACGTCCTGTTTTGCCGCCGAGAAGTATAACAACATCTCCCGGAACAGGTGCTTCACGTCTGATATTTTCAGCAGGAGCTGCACCGACAACCGCACCGATTTCAAGTCTTTTTGCAACATAACCCGGGTGATAGATTTCAGAAACGTGTCCTGTTGCAAGACCTATCTGATTTCCGTATGAACTGTAGCCGTTTGCCGCACCGACAGTTATCTTTCTCTGAGGAAGTTTGCCTGTAATTGTATCTTCAACGGGAACAAGCGGATTTGCCGCACCGGTTACTCTCATTGCCTGGTAAACATATGAACGTCCTGAAAGCGGGTCACGGATAGCACCGCCAAGACAGGTAGCGGCACCACCAAACGGCTCGATCTCGGTCGGATGGTTGTGTGTTTCATTTTTGAACATGAGTATCCAGTCTTCTTCGCCGGATTCAGTATTTACCTTTATTTTAACGGAACAAGCGTTTATTTCTTCGCTTTCGTCAAGGTCATTAAGCTTACCGTCAGCTTTTAATTTCTTAACAGCAAGTGTTGCAAGATCCATAAGAGTTACAGGCTTTTCATTTCTGCCCAGCTCTGAACGGATTTCCATGTATTCATCGAAAGTTTCCTTTATGTAAGGTGTCTGGATATCAACATTTTCGATATTTGTGGAGAATGTTGTGTGACGGCAGTGGTCAGACCAGTAAGTATCAATCATTCTTATTTCAGTGATTGAAGGGTCACGCTTTTCTGTGTCACGGAAATATGACTGGCAGAATTTGATATCATCAAAGTCCATAGCCAGACCGAATTCCTTGATAAAAGCGGCAAGTCCCTTGTCGTTAAGTCTTATAAAGTTTTCAAGAATTTCAACCTTTTCCGGAATTTTGTAATCAGTATCAAGGCTTCTTACTATATCAAGTGAGGCTTCACGGCTTTCAACCGGATTTATAAGATAAGCTTTAAGTTTTGCAAATTCTTCATCAGTAAGTCTGCCTTCGATAATGTATATTTTAGCATTTTTAACACGACAGCGTTCTTTCTGTGTAAGGATCTGAATACACTGTTCACAGCTGTCTGCACGCTGGTCAAACTGACCTGGAAGATATTCAACTGCAAAAATTCTTTCATTGTTGATAAGAACAGGAAGCCCCGGATAGGTAACATCAACAGCAGGTTCAGAAAATACTGTGCTGACAGACATCTGGAAATCTTCTTCGCTGATCTTGTCTGCGTCATAGCGGTTCAAGATCCTGATTCCTGAAATGTTCAGGCGAAGTGCAGTCTGAACGTCGTTTAAAACAGCTTTTGCCTCAACAGCATATTCAGGTTTCTTTTCTACATAAATTCGGAATACAGACATATTATGCTCCATTCTCCGCAATATAAAAATATGATTTATTGATATAAACGGTACACTTGCGGAAAATACCGTTCGGGACGTATCTGAAAGGTTAAATTATTTCACCAATACAGCAGTCCTTTTCACTCTCTCTTATTTTAACATAAAAAATCAATCTTCGCAAACTTTTTTCACAATTTTTTGCAGGAATTTTTATTAACGTGTAATCTGGTGCATATCCCTGATGAAATTCGGGAGAATTTTCACGTTCAAAAAGTACCGGAACTGTTTTGCCGATCTGCTTTTCAAGATACTTCTGTTTCAGTTCATCACCGAGCTTTTTCATTCTGTCAGCACGTTCATGTTTTACGGAGTTTTTAATCTGCGGCTGTTTGGCTGCTGGAGTTCCGTTCCTTGGCGAATACTGAAAAACGTGTATTTTAGCAAATCCGACTTTTTTTACAAATTCAAGAGAAGCTTCAAAATCTTCATCTGTTTCATTTGGAAATCCTACCATAATGTCGGTAGTAATTGAACATTCCGGAAAAATATTTCTTATTTTCTTAACCAGTCCGTAATATTCTTCCGTATTGTAATGCCTGTTCATCGCTTTCAGCGTTTTATCACATCCGCTTTGAAGTGAAAGATGAAACTGAGGACAGAACTGCGGAAGTTTTGAAAGTCTCAGAAGGTCTTCATCAGAAATAACTTCCGGTTCAAGCGAACCAAGTCTTACACGTTCAACACCGTTAATCTTACAGCAAAGTTCCACAGCGTCAACAAGACGTATGCCGAATTCCTTTCCATAAAAGGCAAGGTTTATACCTACAAGAACAATTTCCTTGTGTCCGCTCTGGGCAAGTGTATAAATTTCTTTTTCAAGGATATCAAGCGGCTTTGAGCGGCATCTTCCTCTGGCGTAGGGGATAATACAATATGTGCAGAACTGGTTGCAGCCGTCCTGTATTTTTACAAATGCCCTTGTTTTTTCGCTGAAATCTCCTGGGATTATCTCTTCAAATTTATCGCTTGCACAGTATTTTCCGATACTTACTATCTGATTTCTGCTTTTTGTGAATTCCTTTACAAGAGAAACTATATTTCCACGTTCCTTTGTACCGGTAACAATATCTGCTTCTGGTATACTTTCGGCTATTTCCGGGGTTGCCTGCGGCATACAGCCTGTCAGGACTATAACAGCTTCCGGATTGTCCTTTCTTGCCTTTCTCAGAAAGTAAAGACTCTTGCTGTCGCCGGAAGATGTTACGGTACAGGAATTTATAACAATAACATCGGCAGATGTGATTTCATCAGCTGTTTCAAATCCTTCTGATATAAAATCAGCCTTTATGCTTTCAGTTTCATACTGATTTACTTTGCAGCCGAATCCTGCAAAAAAAACTTTCATAAATGTATCTCCATTTCAAAAATTTTGTCAGATGACGATGACTTTGTTTTATATGTTCAAAACTTATATTTATATATAACAAATTTAAACAATATAACTTGTGCATATACCACAAATAATCAAGGTGAATAAAAACAACACCCTTGTACACTTATACATTATACTAAATTTACGAAAATTTTGCAATCATATTGACTTTATTTTGATTTCGTGGTATTATTTACACAGTGGAAGAAATAATAAAGATGTTCCACAAAAACATAAACATTTGTATTGATACAGGAGGTTATAGTTATGGTAACTTATAAAATTTCACTTGGAGCAATCAATGATGTAAAAGATTTCGTTAATATGGTTATGAAGTATGACTTTGATGTTGATCTGGTTTCAGGCAGATATGCAGTTGACGCCAAGTCAATTATGGGTATTTTCAGTCTTGACCTTTCAAAGCCTATCGAACTTAAGGCTCACACAGATGAACCTGGAAATTTTGCAAAGGAAATCGAAAGATATCTTGTAAAATAATTTCTGAATACTGATAATGTCCGCCGGGAATTTCTTGAATGAGATTCCCGGCTTTAATTTTTTTGTGATAACTTTCATATAATTTTCTGAGAACATATTTTAAACATACGGGGAGGGTTATATGAAAAAAATTATTTCGTTTCTGACTGCAGCTTTAATCTGTTTTTCTTCATTTTGTGTTTATGCAGATGATGAATATGAAAATCTTACATATTCAGCACTTTTAATGGAGGCTGAAACAGGAACGGTATTAAGTCACGAAAACGGATATGAGCGTACGGCACAGGGAACTTTATCAAAGCTTATGACAGTTTTGCTGACAGCTGAAGAAATAGAAAGCGGAAACTTCGATGAAAGTACTGTTTTTACGGCAAGCACAGAGGCAAATAAACAGCCAGGTTCTGTAATATGGCTTATGACAGGGGAGAGCATTTCAGTTGAGGAACTGTTGAAAGCTGTTATTATCGGAAATGCCAATGATGCGGCGATGGTCCTTGCAGAAAATATAGCAGAAGATGAACATGAATTTGTAGGAATGATGAATGCAAGAGCTTTTGAACTCGGCATGAAGGATACTGTTTACACAAACTGTACTGGTTTTGATGAGAACGGGCAATATTCAACAGCGTACGATACGGCTTTATTATGCCGTGAGCTTTTGAAGCATAAATTTCTTACACGATATTTTACCACATGGATGGACAGAGTAAGAAATGACCAGACAGAGCTTGTCAATGAAAATAAACTCGTAAGAACGTATGACGGTATTCTTGGATTTAAGGCAGGACATTCAAAAAAATCCGGATATACACTTGCACTTGCGGCAGAAAGAAATGAACAGAGGTATATTTCAGTGATTCTGGGATGTGGTGACGAAAACGAAAGATTTACAGCCGGAAAATCACTTCTTGCAGACGGTTTTTCAATGTATAAGGTTACGACTCCGGCATTTTCAAATGAATTTTTAAAACCTGTTGCCGTACATGGCGGAGTTGATTCGGCAGTGGAAATAGAGGCAGGAACTCTTAAAGGTCTTGTTGTTCCGAAAGGACATGATGAACTCTGTTCGGTGGTTTTTATTCCGGAATTTGTTTATGCACCGGTGCAAAAAGGGCAGTATATAGGAAAAGTCGGGTTCTATAATGGTGATACACTTTTATATGAAACTGATCTGATAGCGTCTGAAAGCGTGGAAAGCATGACTTTTTCAAAGGCAGTGAAAAAATGTTTATACATATTGTACAAATAAGATTTATAAAAATGTACAGTTTCAACAAGAATGAAGTTACATCTTGCAAATAAAAAAGAAATATAGTAAAATGATAAGGGTAAGAGTGCAATAAAAAATATATTCAAATCAGGTTTTTACTTACTGACTGGAGGAAACTTATAATGTCATTAAAATTAAACGGCAAATATGTTCAGAAATTTGTTAACGAAGATGAAATGAGCGGAATCAAAGCTCAGGTTGAAACAGCTGCAAAGGTTCTTCATGACAGAACAGGTCTTGGAAACGATTTTCTTGGCTGGCTTGATCTCCCTGTTGATTATGACAAGGAAGAATTTGCAAGAATCAAGGCTGCTGCTGAAAAAATCAAGAAGACAGCTGATGTGCTGATCGTTATTGGTATCGGCGGTTCATACCTTGGTGCAAGAGCTGCTATCGAGCTTCTTAAATCCCCGTTCTATAACAATATGAAGAAGGATACTCCTGACATCTACTATGTCGGAAACAATATCAACCCTACATATCTGAATGAAGTGCTTTCAATCTGTGAAGGCAGAGATATTGCCGTTAATGTAATATCAAAATCAGGTACAACAACAGAACCTGCACTGGCTTTCAGAATCTTCAAGAAACTTGTTGAAGAAAAATACGGTCGTGAAGGTGCAAAGGACAGAATTTTCTGCACAACAGACAAAGCAAGAGGAACACTCAAGAGCCTTGCTGATACAGAAGGATATGAAACATTCGTTATTCCTGATGATGTAGGCGGACGTTTTTCAGTTCTTACAGCTGTTGGTCTTCTTCCTATCGCTGTTGCCGGCTGTGATATTGACAAGCTGATGAGCGGTGCTGCAAAGGCAAGAGAAGATTTCACTGCTGATTTTGATAATAATGACTGCTATAAATATGCGGCTCTCAGAAATATTCTTTACCGCAAGGGCAAATCTGTTGAAATGATGGTTTCATATGATCCAGCATTCTGCATGATGTCTGAGTGGTACAAGCAGCTTTTCGGCGAGAGCGAAGGCAAGGATAACAAGGGTATATTCCCGGCATCAGTTGTATTCTCAACAGATCTTCACTCAATGGGACAGTTCATTCAGGACGGCTCAAGAGTTATGTTTGAAACTGTTGTTGACATCAAGAATCCTAAGCAGGATCTCTTCCTTGAAGACGATGCTGAAAACCTTGACGGACTCAACTTCCTTACAAACCAGAATATGTCTGTTGTAAACAGAAAGGCTTTTGAAGGAACAGTTCTTGCACATACAGAAGGCGGAGTTCCGAATATTATCCTTGAACTTGACAGAATAGATGAAGAAAACCTCGGATATATGATTTACTTCTTTGAAAAGGCTTGTGCAGTTTCAGGCTATGTTCTTGGTGTAAATCCATTCAATCAGCCGGGCGTTGAAAGCTACAAGTCCAATATGTTTGCACTCCTCGGCAAGCCTGGTTATGAAGACCAGAAAGAAGCTCTGGAAGCAAAGCTTGGCTAATAGAACTTAAATGGAAAATTCCATTTTAAGCTGCTGTGACCTTGACAGGTCCTGCAATTATAAACGCATTATCAAATGCAGCAATAATTATGTCATTGCATATCAGCAAATGACGGAAGGAGTTTATAAATGATTAAGTTAATAACAGGCAAAAAGGGTACAGGTAAAACAAAGATACTTATTGACATGATCAACGATGCTGTTAAAGCAACAAACGGCGACCTTATCTGCATCGAAAAAGGTGCAAAGCTTACATATGACATCAGCTACAAGGTAAGACTTGTTGATGCTGAACGTTTTAACGTTTCAGGCTATGATGCATTCTATGGCTTTGTTGCAGGTATGCTCGCAGGAAACTATGATATCAAGGAAATTTTCGTTGATTCAATTCTTAAAATCGGCGGTGCAGATTTCGATGAATTCGGAATCATGCTGGACAAGCTCGACAAGCTCACAGGCGACGATACAAAGATCGTTTTCACTGTTTCAGCTGATAACGAAGAACTTCCGGCAAGTGTTACAAAATTTGTTGATTGATAAAAAAAGTATTGACAAAAGGTAAAAATCTGTATATAATATAATTTATGATGCTTGTAAGGGAGTAAATTTATGACAGCGGATTTACGTCAGGTTTTTAATATTGTCGGAGAACGTAAGGAATTTGACTATGAAATTCCTGCGGCGGAACTGAAACAGCGTTCCAGCTATGATTTTGCTGAAAATGTGGCTGTTTCCGGATGCTTTTATAACCGTGCCGACGTTGTTCATATGAATTATTCCGTAAAGTTTACATTAAATATCGTCTGTGACAGATGCCTTAAAGAACTCAGCAGAGATTTTTCTTATGAGTTTGAGCATATTATTGTCAATTCCTTAAATTCTGAAAACGATGATGACGAATTCATTGTCGCAGAAAATTACAGGGTCGATATCGATGAGATTGCTCTTTCGGATTTGCTTCTGGAATTGCCTACAAAACTGCTCTGCAAAGATGACTGTAAGGGACTTTGTCCTGTTTGTGGCTGTGATCTGAACGAATCTGAGTGTAATTGCCAAAAATACTGAGCTGTGCTTTAATGCCAGACTTTAAGGAGGTGCCGGAATGGCTGTACCAAAGAGAAAAACTTCCAAAGCAAGACGTGATAAAAGACGTTCAGCAGTTTGGAAGCTTGATGCACCTGCATTCAGCAAGTGTGATAACTGTGGAGCATTAAAGGCTCCGCACAAGGTTTGCAAAAACTGTGGATTCTACAAGGGCGTTGAGGTTATCAAAATTGATGCCGAATAATGCTTAAGAGGAGGAGAGGAGGAGAAATCCTTCTCTCCTTTATTTTTTATTTTTTTGGGTAAACTAAACCTGTGAAAGGGGATGTTAAAATGTCTTTGCCTGTTGTTGCTGTTGTCGGAAGACCAAATGTCGGTAAATCGACATTGTTTAATAAAATTGTTGGTAAAAGAATTTCTATAGTTGAAGATACACCGGGTGTTACAAGAGACAGAATTTATTCCAAATGCGAATGGCGTGCAAGGGAATTTATGGTTGTCGATACAGGCGGTATTGAACCTGATTCAGATGATGTTATTCTTTCCCAGATGAGACGTCAGGCAGAACTTGCAATTGAAAGAGCAGATGTAATTGTTCTGGTAACTGATATAAGATGCGGAGTTACTGCAAGCGATCAGGACGTTGCTTCAATGCTTTTAAAAAGCGGAAAACCCGTTGTTCTTGCGGTAAATAAGTGTGATACAATTGGCGAACCGCCTGTTGAACTTTATGAATTTTATAATCTCGGACTTGGTGATCCGTTCCCGATATCCTCTCAGCATGGTCATGGAACAGGTGATCTGCTTGATGAGATTTTCAAGTATTTTCCTGATGAGAAAACAGAGGATTATGATGACGATTATATAAAGGTAGCCGTTATTGGTAAGCCGAACGCAGGAAAATCTTCTCTTATAAATAAAATTGCCGGTGAGGAGAGAGCTATTGTTTCGGATATTGCCGGAACTACCCGTGATGCAACGGATACTGTTATCGAAAATGATGAAGGTAAATTTGTGTTTATTGATACAGCCGGAATACGAAAAAAATCAAAAGTCAATGAAAAAATAGAACATTTCAGTGTACTGAGAGCTTACATGGCTGTTGACAGGGCTGATGTCTGTGTTATTATGATAGATGCTGAAACCGGATTTACAGAACAGGATTCCAAAATTGCAGGATATGCCCATGAACAGGGAAAAGCTTCTATTGTTGCAGTAAATAAATGGGATAAGATTGAAAAAGGTGAAAAGACCATGAGCGAATTCCAGACTAAACTGGAAAATGATTTTAGTTTTATGTCTTATGTTCCGTTTGTGTTTATTTCTGCAAAAACCGGTCAGAGGGTAAATAAAATATTTGAAATGATAAAATATGTAAATGAGCAGAACAGTATGAGAATATCTACCGGTATGCTTAATGATGTTTTGTCATATGCTACAACGAGGGTTCAGCCGCCGTCAGATAAGGGAAAGCGTCTGAAGATATACTATATGACTCAGGCGTCTACGAAACCGCCGACGTTTGTAACATTTGTCAATCGTTCTGACCTTTTCCATTTTTCATATCAGAGGTATCTTGAAAATCAGATAAGGGCAACTTTCGGGCTTACCGGAACACCGGTCAGATTTGTTGTCAGAGAACGAGGGGATAAGTAATGGTAATTAAGTTTGTGCTTGTTATTGCCGCATCTGCGGTGATTTCTTATCTGCTCGGAAGCTGTAATTCATCTATCATTGTTGTAAAACTTCTGAAGGGTGAGGATATAAGAAATTTTGGAAGCGGAAATGCCGGGCTTACAAATACTCTCAGATGTTTCGGAAAGCTTCCGGCCGCACTGACACTTGCCGGAGATCTCTTAAAGGGTGTTGTTGCGGTATTTATCTGCAAGGCATTATGCAGTGCATTTGCCGTTGGACTGGGACCTGACTGTGATGTGCATTTTATAGGATATGTTGCGGGATTCTTTGCGGTTATCGGTCATATCTTTCCTGTTTATTACGGATTTAAAGGTGGAAAAGGTGTGCTTGTCGGAGTTTCAGTATTCCTTGTTATAGACCCGATTGTTTTCTGCATACTGATACTGATATTCGCCGTAATGCTTTCCATTACCAGATACGTTTCAGTATCTTCCATAACAGCGGCATCATTATGCCCGGTAATAACGTTTTTAATGCAGTATTTTGCTGAGAACAATTCTATGAATCTTTCTCTTACATATACTGTAATGACAATTCCGATTTGTGCACTTGTTATTTTCATGCATCGTTCAAATATAGCAAGACTCAGAAATGGTACGGAAAACAGGTTTTCATTTCACAAAAAGGGGGAATAATCATGGCAAAAATTACTATACTTGGTTCGGGCGGATTCGGAATGGCTCTGGCTGTAATGCTTGACAAGCTCGGACATGATGTTACTGTCTGGTCAGCATTTGAAAAGGAAATAGCTGATATAAAGGCTGATGGTGAGCATAAGGCAAAACTTCCGGGTGTTAAAATTCCGGATACTATAAAACTGACAACTGATATGTCTGTTATAAATGGAAGTGATGTTGTACTGCTTGGTATTCCTTCTCCTTTTGTAAGAGATGTGGTAAAAAAAGCTGCACCTTATATTACAAAGGAAATGGTTGTTGTAAATACAAGCAAAGGGCTTGAAAACGGTACGCATAAACTTATCAGCGATGTTATCCGTGAGGAAGTCAAAGATTCGCCGATAGTTATTCTTTCCGGACCGTCACATGCCGAGGAAGTTGCAAGGGGTATTCCTACAACGGTTGTTGCGGCATCTGATGATATGGAAGCGGCTTCATATATTCAGGATATAATGAGCAGCAATGTTTTCAGAATTTACATTAACCGTGATGTAGTCGGCTGTGAAATAGGCGGTGCACTTAAAAATATCATTGCTGTATGTGCAGGAATATGTGACGGACTGAATTACGGTGACAATACCAAAGCAGCTCTTATGACACGTGGCATTACGGAAATCGGAAGACTTGGTGTTGCCCTTGGTGCATCATCTTCCACATTTGCAGGACTTACGGGTATCGGTGATCTCATAGTTACCTGTACGAGTATGCATAGCCGTAACAGACGTGCAGGAATCCTTATCGGACAGGGAGTAAGTCCGCAGGAGGCTGTCAAGCTTGTCGGAACTGTTGAAGGATACAATTGCTGTAAGGTTGCACTGGAACTTGCACACAAAGTCGGGGTTTCCATGCCGATAACAGAACAGCTTAATCATGTTTTGTTTGAAAAGGGAAATGTAAAGGATGCTCTTGGAAAACTTATGTCAAGACCGAAAAAAAGCGAAACAGAAGAAATAATATAAAATGCTGTAATAAAAGACTTCTCCGGAATTTGTTTTCCGGAGATTTTTTATTGAAAAATTTAGCAGAAAGTGATATAATTGTAATATTGAATTTTCTTATTTTGAAAGGCAGTAAATTATGGATATTAATAAAAAACTGGCAGAAGAATTTAAACTCAGGCAGGAACAGGTTGATAATGCTGTATCACTGATAGATGACGGCAAAACAATACCGTTTATAGCAAGATACAGAAAAGAACTTACAGGTTCGCTTGATGACCAGCTGCTGCGTGAGCTCAATGACAGGCTTACATACCTCAGAAATCTGGAAAACAGAAAATCAGAGGTAAGTTCATCTATTGAAGAACAGGGAAAACTTACAGATGAAATATCAGCCGCTCTTGAAAAAGCAGTAACACTTGTTGAGGTTGAAGATATATACAGACCGTTTAAGCCAAAGAGAAAAACAAGAGCAAGTGTTGCACGTGAAAAGGGACTCGAACCGCTGGCAGAATTTATTATGGCTCAGGAAAAGTCTGCTGACCCTGATGCAGAAGCAGAAAAATATATTGATGCCGAAAAGGAAATTGAAACTGCGGACAAAGCTTTGCAAGGTGCCATGGATATTATTGCGGAAGATATTTCAGACAATGCAGAACTCAGAAAGAAGATAAGGGCTTTGTATGAAAAAACAGCAAAAATAGAATCAAAAGCGGCAGATGAAGAAGCTGAAACAGTATATCAGAATTACTATGATTTCAGTGAAGGTGTTGCAAAGATAACAGGTCACAGGGTGCTTGCAATTGACCGTGGTGAAAAAGAAGGTGCACTGAAAGTTGCTGTTGTTATGGACGAGAATTTTTGCTATTCAGTAGCAGAGAGTATGTATGTGAAAAATAACAGCCGGTGTGCTGAACTTGTCAGAACTGCCGCACAGGACAGCTGCAAAAGACTTATTATGCCGTCTGTTGAACGTGAAATAAGAGCAGAACTTACAGCAAAAGCCGCTGAGGGAGCGATTAAAGTTTTCTCATCAAATTTAAGACAGCTTCTTTTACAGCCTCCTGTAAAAAATCAGATAACACTTGGATTCGATCCGGGCTATGCCCATGGCTGTAAAACGGCGGTTGTTGACAGTACGGGAAAGGTTCTCGATTCTGCAATTGTTTATCCTACGTTCAGGAAAGGCAAAGATGAAAATACCAAAGCAAAGATAAAATCCATTATAGAGAAAAACGGCGTTACAGCAATAGCTATCGGAAACGGTACTGCATCACGGGAGAGCGAGGCACTTATTGCTGAGATACTTCATGAAATACCACAGAAAGTAAGCTATATGGTGGTAAGTGAAGCAGGAGCGTCAGTTTATTCGGCATCAAAACTTGCGGCGGAGGAATTCCCTGAATTTGATGTTTCAATAAGGGGAGCAATTTCCATTGCCAGACGTTTGCAGGATCCATTAGCAGAGCTTGTTAAAATAGACCCGAAGGCTATCGGTGTCGGACAGTATCAGCATGATATGCCTAAGGCAAGAATGGACGAAGCTCTCGGCGGCGTTGTTGAGGACTGTGTTAATTCAGTCGGTGTGGATCTTAATACAGCGTCATATGCACTTCTTTCATATATATCCGGCATCAATTCATCTGTTGCCAGAAATATAGTTGCATACCGTGAAGAAAACGGTGCATTTACTGACAGAAAACAGCTTATGAAAGTTCCGAAGCTTGGCAAGAAAGCATTTGAACAGTGTGCTGGATTTTTAAGGGTAAGAGATGGAAAAAATCCGCTTGACAATACAGCGGTTCATCCTGAAAGCTATGCTGCTGCAAAGGAGCTTATTGATGAATGCGGATTCAGACTTTCGGATATCGGCACATCAGAAATAGGCAGAATAAAGGATACTGTAAATCAGCTTGGAAGAAAAAGTGTTTGCGAAAAGCTTGGAATAGGCGTTCCGACACTTTCAGATATTGTTGAGGAACTTATGAAACCAGGTCGTGACCCACGTGATGAACTGCCTGCACCGCTTATGAGAAGTGGTGATATAATGGAAATCAAGGACCTGAAACCGGGAATGGAACTGGTCGGCACTGTAAGAAATGTCATTGACTTTGGTGCATTTGTCGATATCGGCGTTCATGAAGACGGTCTGGTGCATATTTCGCAGATATGTGACAGATATATAAAGCATCCGCTTGAAGCGGTCAAGGTCGGGGAAATTGTTAAGGTAAGAGTTCTTGATGTCGATGTCAAAAGAAAAAGAATTTCCCTTACAATGAGATCACAGGAGAAAAAGCAATGAATAAAAATAAATTGAAAAGAACAGCGGCACTTCTTGCCGTTTCGGCATCTGTTGCACTGAATCTTATGGGCACTTCCATAATGCCGATGACAACAGTTTCCGCTGGGCAGCTTCTCGGTCAGACGGATTTTGAAAACGGAGTTGGTCTGCCGTGGCACGTCTGTGAATCTGCACCGGGTAAAATGGATTTTGAAATAACTGACGGTGTATATAAAATAACGATTGTGAATCCGGGCGGTGCATCAAAAGGCGGCGAAGACAGATGGGACTGTCAGTTCCGTCACAGAGGTCTTACAATAACAAGCGGAAACACATACAATGTTTCTTTTGAGATTACTGCAAGCAATGACTGCACATATTACACCAAAATCGGTGATATGGCTGAACCTTATGCTGAGGACTGGCATGGAGAGCCTGACCCTTCACAGCATGAATCATACTGGAATGTACAACCGCTCAAGGCAAACCAGACACAGAAAGTGCAGGGAACATTTACTGCCACCAGAACTGCTGAAGTGGAATGGGCATTTCATATTGGCGGTGATACCGTTCCGGAAGGCACTGTATTTACATTTGATAATATGTCGCTCGAATGCACTACAAGTGATGAGAATGACTATAAACCCGAAGAAGAATGGGTGCGTTCAGATATTCTGACAAATCAGCTCGGATATTTTGCAGACATGAACAAGAAAGCGACTCTTCTTTCTGATTCATCTTCACCAGTGAAGTTTGAACTTAAAGATGCGTCCGGCAAATCTGTCTATGAGGGAGAATCTGAACCGAAGGGCAATGATGCCGATTCAGGAGATGATGTTCATATTCTTGATTTTTCTGATTTCAAAACAGCAGGTACTTATTATCTTGAATCTGCTGACGGAGCAAAAAGCCGGGAGTTTAAAATCGGCGGAAGTGAAATCTATTCATATATGCTCTATGATTCTCTGAATTATTTCTATCAGAACAGAAGCGGAATAGACATAGAAAGTCAGTATATAATTTCGGGCGACAGCAGTTCTCTTGCAAGAGCGGCAGGTCACCCTTCAGATGTAGCTACAATTGAACAGACATGGGGATATAGCGGAAGCAGCGGTACACAGGACGTTACAGGCGGCTGGTATGATGCAGGTGACCATGGAAAATACGTTGTCAATGGTGGTATTTCTCTCTGGACTATGCAGAATCAGTATGAAATGGCAGTCAAAAATGGTACTGAATCTGCTTATGCTGACGGAACTATGAGCATACCTGAAAATTCAAACGGATATCCGGATCTTCTTGATGAAGCAAGATATGAGATGGAATGGATGTTTAAAATGATGGTTAAGGAAGGACCATATGCAAATATGGTTTATCATAAGGTTCATGATATAAAGTGGACAGCGCTTGCTCTTGCACCGGCAGATGATACTGAAGAAAGAATAATAAAACCTCCGACAACAGCTGCAACTCTTAATATGGCAGCTTGTGCGGCTCAGGCTTATCGTCTGTGGAAAGACATTGACCCGCAGTTTGCGGAAACCTGTCTTTCAAATGCAAAGCTTGCTTATGATGCGGCTAAAAGTCACCCTGATATGTATGCACCGCTTGATGAATCTGTCGGCGGAGGCCCTTACGGTGATGATGATGCAACAGATGAATTTTACTGGGCGGCTTGTGAACTTTATCTTGCAACAGGAGATACAAGTTATCAGCATGATATTAATAGTTCACCTCATTATATGAAAATAGATGTAAAACTTTCCGGCGGTGAGGACGTTGACAGCTGTGGCAGTTTTAACTGGGGTCATACTGCTGCTCTCGGAACTTTGTCAATGGCGGTATGCAGTGACAAGCTTGATTCCTCAGAAAATGAGAAAGTAAAATCATGTATTTCAGAAGCAGCCGACTATTATAAAAGTCTGGAGCAGGAACAGGGATACGGACAGCCTTATGAACAGAGTACTGTTAGCTATCAGATAGACAGAAAAGGCTATATATGGGGTTCTAATTCATTTGTTATGAATAATAATCTGATAATGGCTTATGCATATGAACTTACAAATGATGATAGTTATCTTAACGGAGTTGTAAGCGGAATGGATTATATCCTTGGAAGAAATCCTGTGGATTATTCCTATGTTACCGGATATGGAACTCATGCAGTTAAAAATCCGCATCACAGATGGTGGTCGCATCAGGCAGATGAAAACTTTCCAGAAGCCCCGAATGGTGTCCTTGTAGGCGGTCCTAATTCAGGAATGCAAGACCCATGGGTAAGAGGCTCAGGATGGAAACCGGGAGAAATTGCTCCGGCAAAATGCTATATGGATAATATCGAAGCATGGTCTGTTAATGAATGTACGATAAACTGGAACACACCTCTTGCATGGGTAACAGCATATCTTGCAGATAAAAACGGTGGTGTTATTGTAACACATGGAAGCAGTGATGCAAATTCCAATAAATCAGACGGAGAAAATACGCAGAATTCCGCCGCCGGAAATAATGAGACAAAAGACTATAAGGAGAATTCCGGAAACAGCAGTAAGACAAATATTGGAAACAAAAGCAATGGCGGCTGGGGACTTGTTCCGCTTTTTGCGGGAATTGTCGGTGGAGCAGTTATTATCGAAATTGTAATTTACTGTTTGAAACGTTCAAAGAAGAAAAAATAAAATTTATGGCCGCTTTTGAAATACAAAGCGGTCATTTATATGTAATATGTCTGTAATTTTTGAATTTCAGATTTGTTTTGTAAGAAAATTTTGTTAAAGATGCACAATAAACAATGTGAAATATAGACAAATTTATGAATTGAAAAAGTTGCTGAGTCATGGTATAATTTATAAGTAATCAAAAAGTTACATTTTGGTGAAAATCTGGAATTTATAGTTAAATTATAGTTACAATTTTATTAAAAGAAAGAAGCTGATAAATGTGGCCAGAAAAATAAACAGGGTCATTTCATGTCTGATTGCAGTTGTTTTGGTATTTGGTACTTCAATAAATGTATTTGCTGCCGGCAGTTATAAAGACTGGACTCAGTGGGATTCACGCTGGGGAAGCAAGTCACTTGGCTCATGCGGGGATACAATGGCTGAGATCGGCTGTGCAGTTACATCAATGGCTATACTTGCTGTGCATTCGGGATCTGTCAGCGAAAGTTCATTCAATCCGGGTACGCTCTGCGATTACCTGAGCAAAAACGGTGGTTTTGATAATGATGGTAATGTTTACTGGGGAGCTATAAGCGGTCTTGTACCGAACTTTACATATCAGAAAAAAGCATATTTTTCTTCCAAAACAAAATCAGGAATTACAAGTGAACTTGCCGGATATATCAATCAGGGATACTATATTATAATGTCTGTTAAATATGACGGACACTGGCTTGCTGTTGATACAATAAAAAACGGTGAAGTTTATATGATTGACCCTGCACAGAATAAAACGGACAAGCTGTTTGACTATTATGATACAGACGGTATGCTTCAGGTCAGACTTTATAAGGGAAAGAATACACCGGCAAAGGTGACAACATCCGGTGGAAATTCAAGTACAACAAAGTATCTGACAGGTCATTATCAGACAACTGATTATCTGAACCTGAGAGAGTCATACAGCACATCTTCAAGTGTCCTGCTGACTATACCGAATGGTACAACAGTTGTTGTTACAAGAGTGTACAATGACGAATGGGGACAGGTTGAATATAAGAATAAGACAGGCTGGATTTATCTTGAATATACAAAGTATACAGAGGGTTCTTATACATACAAAACCGGAAATTATAAGGTAAATGCATCTACTGGTGTTTATATGCGTTCGGGAGTAGGCTCACAGAATTCATCTGTATGTATAATCCCATACAATGCAACGGTTAATGTAAGTTCTGTTACAGCAAACTGGGGTAAGGTTTCATATAACTCAAAAACAGGCTATGTATGCATGGAATATCTTGATTATGTCGGTGCAGCAGTTACAACAGCCGCAACTACAAAGGCTACTACCACTACAACAAAGGCAACAACGACTACAGTAAAAACAACTGCATCTACATCTAAAACAACAGCTAAAGTGACTACTACAATCGCTAAAACAACTGTTTCAAAGACAACAACCACAGTTTCCACAACAAAACTTACAACTAAAGCTACTACTACGACTACTACAACAAAAGCAACAACAACTTCAAAGCATACAACAGTTACAACTGTAACAACAACAGCTAAACCACTCATTAAAGGTGATGTGGACAGAAATGGAAAATGCAATAAGAAAGATCTGATTCTGCTGAACAGATATCTTGCAAAGCCAACAGAGGATATTGATTTTCCAACAAGTTTTGTTATGGATGTAAACAATGATAAAATAATAGATGAGCGTGATGCCGTTTATCTTTTCAAACTAATTAGTAAAGGAAAATAATTGAATGAACTGGACAGAAGTTAATATTTACACAGCCACAGATGGTATAGATATGCTTTGTGCATCTCTTATGGATATTGGAATAAAAGGTTTTGAGATAAAGGATTCAGAGGATTTTAACGAATTTCTGGAAAATAAAAATGGCAAGTGGGATTATATTGATGAGGACCTGATGAGCCTTAGCAACTGTGAAACCTGTATTACTGTTTATCTTCCGGAGAATTCACAGGGAGCAGAAATGCTTGTTGCTTTGAAATCACTTTTAAGACAGTTAAAAAGTATAGACGTCAATAATGTTTACGGCAGACTTGAACTTGAAATGAAGAATGTCAGGGAAGAAGACTGGGCGAATAACTGGAAACAGTATTTCAAGCCTTTGAAAGTCGGAAACAAGTTGCTTGTAAAACCATCATGGGAAAATTATGATACAGATGATGAAAGAATAATTCTTGAAATTGACCCTGCATCAAGTTTTGGAACAGGTCAGCATAATACAACAAAGCTTTGTCTGGAACTTCTGGAAGAGTCTGTAAAGGGTGGAGATAAGGTTCTGGATCTTGGCTGTGGAAGCGGAATACTTTCAATAGGTGCGATGCTTCTTGGTGCAGGAAGCTCTGTCGCAGTTGATATTGAAGAGAATGCAGTTGCGGCGGCAGCTGAAAATTCGGAGAAGAATAATATTTCATCTGATGTATACACAGTTTATCGTGGTGATGTCATTTCAGATGCAGAACTGTCTGACAAAATAGGCGAGGAATATGACCTGATAACTGCCAATATTGTTGCTGATGTTCTTATTGCTATGAGAGAAATTTTCAGAAAGAAAATAAAAGGCGGTGGCATTCTTATAATTTCCGGTATTATTGATGAGCGTAAGGATGAAGTGGTTGATGCTGTTGTCAGTGCAGGATTTAAGATATTGAAATCTGCCGAAGGCGAAGGTTGGGCGGCAGTTAAACTTATGGCAATATAAATAAAAAGTGCAGGTTTTAACACCTGCTTTTTTATTTGCTTATTTGATTTCAGAGTGATATAATAAAGAAAGAAATTTAGTATTGATAAGGAGAGATACTATATGAAATTAGCTATTTTTGATCTTGACGGAACACTCATTGATTCACTGGCGGATATTGCCGAGGCAACCAATTATGCAATGCGTGAACTCGGTCTGCCGGAGCATCATCTTTCAAAATTCAATTATTTTGTTGGCGATGGTCTGGTGAAGCTTATACAGCGGGCACTTCCGGAAGATAGTCAGGATAAATTTGATAAAGCACTTGAACTTTATAATTATTACTATAATAATAACTATACTGTTAAAACCTATGTTTATGAGGGAATCAGAGAAATGCTGAATACACTGAAAAAGCATGATGTTATGCTTGCTGTTGCTTCAAATAAGACGCATGAGTTTACAACAAATATTATTCATCATTATTTTGGTGACGAATTGTTTTCAGCTGTTTTCGGAAAGTCTGACGGCAGACCAACAAAGCCGGATCCTGCAATAGTAAATGCTGTTATTGATAAACTTGGAGCAGACCGTAACAGCACGTTTATGATAGGCGACACGTCAATAGATATCAATACCGGAAAGAATGCCGGAATTGAAACAATAGGCTGTCTGTGGGGTTTCAGAACGCTTGATGAGCTTGTTACAGCCGGAGCTGACCATATAGCAGATAAGCCTTCTGATATTGTGAAGTTTGTATTATAAAAATAAGGGAACGGTTTAATCCGTTCCCTTTAAATTTACATTTATTCAACTGTTGGTTCAAGTACAGCATAATCGCCGTCTGAACGTCTGTAAACAACGTTTGTATCACCTGTTTTAGCGTTGCAGAACATAAAGAATGAATGTCCGAGCATATTCATCTGAAGAATTGCTTCATCTACGTCCATAGGACGCATAACAAATGATTTATGCTTAATAACTTCATAATTTACCTGTTCTTCAACTGTATCTGTATAAGCCTCCTTGAAAGCTGTATCTTTAAGACGTTTTTCAATCTTAGTTTTATTTTTTCTGATCTGGCGGATAATAACATCAATTACACTGTCGAGAGCGTCATTTTTATCAGCCGCTGTTCTTTCTGCACGATAAATCATATTATTATATTTGACTGTAAGTTCAAGTATAATCTGATTTTTGTGTTCTGCCATAGTAATTTTTGCTTCTGCTTCATCACCGAAGAATTTGCTGAGTTTTGAGTTCAATCTTTTTTCTGCATATTCCGGAAAAGCCTGTGGAACCTGCATTTTTTTTGCTGTAATAGTTACTTTCACAATTAATTCCTCCTTAGCCAATTTTCATTGGTTATTTTATGTTCATATTATAACACAGATTTAACATGAATGCAAGTCTTTTTTGCATAAAATACCCAAAAAAAATATTTTTCATAAGTTTTTTTTATATATTACTTATATTTTTATGTGTTCATCATATAGCTTTCACATAAAAAGATAAACCGTCCTTTTTCAAAGACGGTTTTACTTTTAGTTTTCTGAAAGATAATCTAATATGTATTTCTGAAGCCCATCAGAGGAAACTGATTTTTCTGCTGCCATTTTGAGTATGTGTATGGCTTCCTTTTCTGATGTTGTAACATCAAAAATAGTTGTAACTCCGGACGGTACAGCCAGTGAAATACTGTATGAATCGGCTGTAAGCTCGTCAATCGTTTCCGTTTTTGAATGTATAAAGTATAAGAATTTTCCGTCATTTGATAAAGCAGTTTTGACGATTTTGTAATTTTCTGATTCCATTAGAAATTCTCCTTTGAAAATATAATATCCTTATACAATTATATCATAAATTTCGACAGAAAAATGCACAGTTATCGCATAATTCGTCAAAAAATGTCGAATCTGGTGCAGAAGAATCAGAATGAGTCATATTGTTCGCTTAATTTTGCTATTTTAATTTTGTTGCAGGTAACATCAATCAGTTCTTTGTACAGCGATTCGTATTTTTCCGTTTTAACGTTCATCATCAGTTTTACATTGTCAGAAAAATCCTGATTTAAAAGCTTAATTTCATATTCCGGAAGAATATAGCTGACTTTTCCGTAAAGATCATAATCCATTTCAAGAACAATAGTAATGCAGTAATGCATATCAAGAATTTCTGCCACATCAACGGCAATGGCGGCACAATGTGAGTATGCCCTTACAAGACCGCCTCCGCCTAAAAGAATACCACCGAAATATCTTGTCACAACACAGCAGATATCCGTAAGATTATTTTTCTGCAAAACGTCCAGAACGGGAACTCCGGCGGTTCCCTGAGGTTCACCGTCGTCCGAATAGCGAACAATGTTATCATTTCTCAGAATATATGCATAAACATTGTGCTTTGCCTTTCTGTGTTCCGCTTTGATACTGTTTATGAATTCTACGGCCTCATCATTTGTCGTGACAGGGGAGAGGTAACCGATAAATTCAGAACGCTTTTCTATAAATGAAGCCTTTGCGGGGGATTTTATTGTAATATAGTTCATAAATCTACTCCGTAAATGTAAAAAGGACGACCATGAAAGCCGTCCGTAATTTTTACTTATCCATATTGAAACGCTTTTTGAATCTGTCAACACGTCCGCCTGTATCAACGAGCTTCTGTTTGCCAGTATAGAACGGATGGCACTTAGAACAGATTTCAACCTTGATGTCCTTCTTTGTAGAACGAGTTTCAATTACATTACCACAATGGCAAGTGATTGTAGTTTTTTCAAACTGTGGATGAATTCCTTCTTTCATGATTGTCACCTCTTTCAAATTAACAATTATGATTAACACAGCAGCCCATCAATTACCTTAGACAGTAGTGCTATTGATAATTCACTAACATTGATTATTATAACATAAATCTAAATGAAAATCAAGTCTTTTTTTGACTTTTTTTAAAATATCTTTAAAATCCCCCTCTCATAATGAAAGGGGGAAATATAAAATTCAATTAGCTGAATGTTCCTGAGAAGTCCTTGCCTGAACCGCCGCCGACATATTCAAGAGCATCACTGTCATATCCGAATCTGAATACGCATGCTACAATACCAGGATTGTTTTTCATGTTGAACGAAACTGTAACTGTATCACCCGGCTTGCCGCTTACATTTGTTGCCATGATTTCAGCAGAGCCATCATTTTTGAAAGAATTTGCAGGAGCGTCAGAACCAACTACAACAGAACCGTCAGTTGTGGAAAATTTAACAGCCTGAGCGTCCCAGTTGGAGAAATCAGTCCATTCAATTGTTACAGGATATGTACCGTTTGCTGTGGTATCCTTTATCTTGAACTGAGCTGTGATGAATTCGCCGTCAAAAACGAAGTCCTTTGACTGTGAGAGGTCCATCCACCATGCCTGAAGAATTTCCTTCTTTCCGGCAGTCGGAGTTGAATTTGAGTTTGTATTGTCATTTTCACTTGAATCAGTATTTCCGCCCGGGATAATAACAACATCTGTCGGATTCTGAAGATCATCAGGATTTACTGAAGGTGTTGAATTATCATTACTGTTTTCACCAGCTGCTGAAGAATTACTGTCAGCTGAGCTGTTGCTGTTGTCTGCTGCCGATGAATTTTCACCTGCACCGGATGATGAACTGTCGCTTTCAACAGGATCCTGTGCATTATCAGATGATGAATTATAAGGTGCAATTGTCAGGTCATGTTTCTGAAGGGACTGTATTTCTTCAGAACTCAGTGTTTCATTTGTATCAGCCTTTGGAGTTCCGGTTGAACCTTCTTTTTTATCTGAACAAGCTGAAAATGGAACAGCCATTGCACAAACAAGAGCAATTGCTATCAATTTTTTCTTTATAGTCATTTTAGATCTCCTTGCTTTTTAATAAAAATTAACCTATGATATAAACATTATACAATGGTTTGTCTGCAATGTCAACCTTTTTTGTGTGAAAAATCAACGAAAATTAAGCTGTTATCATATTGTTAACTGCACTTATAAGTGCCTTTAATGAAGAATCAATAATATCGTTTGCAATACCTACGCCCCAGAAATCTTTTCCGTTATCGTCTTTTATGCCGACATATGAAACCGCTCTTGAAGTTGCTTTTTCTTCCATAGCGTGTTCAGTATATGTATGAAGCACATAGCTTACTCCGAGCATATCCTTGAGGCATATGCTTACTGCATTGAGTCTTCCGTTTCCGAAGGCCTGTTTATTTATTATCCTGCCGTTATATTCAATAGTAACATTGGCTTCAATACCATTTTCTTTCTGAACGTAGTGAGCTTCTTTAAGTTTTACAGGTTCCTGTTTGTTGATAAATGTTTCTTCAAATATTTTGTATACTTCTGAAGGCATCAGTTCACGGTGAGCGTTGTCAGAAACGTGTTTTACGAGGTAGCCGACTGTTTCTCTCATGTTCTGCGGCATCTTGATTCCAAACTGATTTTCAAGAATATAACCGATTCCGCCCTTGCCGGACTGACTGTTGATTCTGATAACATCGGCTTCGTAAACTCTGCCGACATCTTCCGGATCAATCGGCAGATACGGAACTGTCCAGTGTTCGCAGTTCTTTTCCTGACGCCATTTCATGCCCTTTGCGATAGCGTCCTGATGTGAACCGCTGAATGCAGCAAATACAAGTTTTCCGCTGTATGGCTGACGGTCATATACTTTCATGTCTGTAATTCTTTCATATACTTCTGTAATTTCCGGCAGATTTGAAAAATCAAGTTCAGGATCAACACCCTGTGAGAACATATTCATACCAAGTGTTACGATATCAACATTACCTGTTCTTTCGCCGTTGCCGAAAAGAGTACCTTCAATTCTGTCTGCACCGGCAAGAAGTCCCATTTCACTGTCTGCAACAGCACAGCCTCTGTCATTATGAGGATGGAGTGAAATTACGAGATTTTCACGGTTTATCAGATTGTCACACATATATTCAACCTGATTTGCATAAACGTGCGGCATGGAGTGTGAAACTGTTACCGGCAGATTTATAATAACCTTGTTGTCAGGTGTCGGCTGCCATATTTCAATTACTTTATTGCATATTTCAGCAGCAAATTCAGGTTCTGTTCCTGTAAAGCTTTCCGGAGAATATTCAAATCTGTAATTTCCTTTTGCGGATTCTCTGTATTTTTTACAAAGCTCTGCACCGGTAACAGCAATATTTATAATTTCATCTTTTTCTTTTTTGAAAACCTGTTCCCTCTGAGCCACAGATGTTGAATTATAAAGATGAACTATAACATTTTTAGCGCCGTCGAGTGCTTCAAAAGTTTTCTTTATAATATGTTCTCTTGACTGTGTCAGAACCTGAATTGTAACATCATCAGGAATAAGATTCTGTTCTATCAGTGCACGGCAGAATTCATATTCTGTTTCTGATGCGGCAGGGAAGCCTACTTCAATTTCCTTGAAGCCGATTTTTACCAGATATTTAAAAAATTCGAGTTTTTCTTCTAGAGTCATAGGATTGATAAGAGCCTGATTACCATCTCTTAAATCAACACTGCACCAGATCGGGGCATGGTCAATATAGTCTTTCTGAGCCCATCTCATAGGAGGGTTCATCACTGGGAAATACTGTCTTGTGTACTTTTCAAAATTTTTCATAATACTTTTCTTCCTTTCTGTATTTATTGTCAGGAATGCAAGAATAACAAAAAAGCTTCATCTCTTAACATATAAAGAGATGAAGCATAATACTCCACGGTACCACTCTTTTTGGCACACAAAAACTGCGCCCGCTCAACTGCATCCGACAATGCATTTCTCTGTAACGGGAGAACCCGTTTCTACCTAATTGCTTAACCTGCTTTCAGCGAACTGCTCAGGGAGGAGTTATGACCGCTATGGAATACTGCCTTTCACCTTTCGGCAGCTCTCTGAAAATCCTGCTTCGGTTTTTATTCCCGTCATTGCATTTGTTACTATTTAATATAATATAATATTTTTGCGGATTTGTCAAGGGGTTTTATAAAATTTTTATAATAGCATCTGCAAGTCATAACATTACCATAAAGTGAATATAATGATTTCAGCAAGACAAGTCCGGTGCTTACGGATTTGGTGAAAATTAGGAGGTATATAAATGGATTTAAAGATCAATCGGGAAATTCTGTCTGTGAACGAAAAAATATATGACGGAGTTCAGGAACAGAGCGTGGAGCTTGATTATATTCTTCCGGATTATTTTCCGGATATTTTCAAGCTTATCAAGTGCAGTATTACACCATCGGTTTTGTCAAGTGCTGTAAACGGAGATACTGTTACATATGAGCTTTTGGCTGATATAAAGATACTTTACTGTTCCGAAAACAACAGCGGTATCCAGTGCATTTCACAGAAGCAGACCTATACAAAAACAGTTCAGATGGGCGAGGGAGTAAACAAACCTTCAGTTTTTCTTAAACCGAAAACTGACCATATAAACTGTCGTGTAGTAAATCAGCGGCGTATAGATATGCGTGGAGCGGTTTCAGTAAAGGTAAAAATTACAGGTGAAAAGAATCAGGAGGTTATCTGTGACATATTCGGAATGAATGCACAGATGAAGAAGATACCTGTTGAATATGCTGCAAAGAAGATAAGGGAAAACAAGGTTATTTCTGTAAGCGAAGATGTTGAGATGAATATGTCCAATAAACCTGTTTTAAGCATTATAAGAACGGGAACTGTTATGTCTGTTCCCGATAAAAAAATAATTGCCGGAAAACTTGTTGTGAAAGGTGAGGTAAAAGCTGACATTTTGTATACCTGTGAAAACGGTATGGAAAAAATGCAGTTTGCTGTTCCTTACAGTCAGATAATTGACATGGAGGGACTTGATGAAAGTTATCAGTGCAGAGTAAATACCAGCGTCATTTCGTGTGATATTATCCCTGCGGCAGATTCTGACGGCGAAATGAAAATACTCAAATGTGAGCTGAAAATAAATATAGAATGCAATGCTGAAAAATCCATTCCGGTACAGCTTGTCGCAGACGCATATTCAACATCTTATCCATGTGAGTATACTTCTTCAAGGCTTATGGTTGAACAGAGCCCTCTGGAGATAAATGATGTTTTGCAGGAAAAAATATCTGTAGAAAATGAGGGCGGTTCCGTATCTGCTGTTTATGATGTATGGTGCAGTATAAAAAATGTGAATGTAAGAATTATTCCCGACGAAAAAAGCATAAGCATAAGCGGAATGCTTTGCTGTAATGTTATGTTTAAAGGCGATAATAATATGCCGTCTGTCATGGAAAAGGAGGAGGCTTTTGAAAGAAAGCTTGAGTATGCACAGATAACAGCAAACAGTACCGCTGACATTGAGCCGGAGGTAATGGACTGTAGTTATACTCTTACATCATCAAGCGGCATTTCTGTGAAAGCCGAGATAAGAATATCCGGAAATCTGTATACCTCATCGGGAATTGAAGCGATAACTGACATTAATTTTAATGATACCACAAAGATAGTCAGGGACGGGGATTATGCACTCAAGCTTTACTATGGAGTACAGAACGAAGATATATGGGACATTGCAAAAAAATATTATACGTCTGTTAAGGCGATTATGGAAGAAAATTCCCTTGAAAGTGAGCGTCTGACGGATAACGGAATGCTTTTAATACCGATTGTGTAGGAGGAAGAAATGATTAACGATATTTACAGTGATATTTCAAAGAGGACTGACGGAGATATCTATATCGGAGTAGTCGGCCCTGTAAGAACAGGAAAATCCACCTTTATAAAACGGTTTATGGAAACACTGGTGATACCGAATATAGAAGGGGATTTTAAAAGGGAGAGAGCGGTTGATGAGCTTCCGCAGTCTGCCGCAGGAAAGACAATCATGACAACAGAGCCGAAATTTATTCCGGAAGAAGCTGTTGAAGTGAATCTTGAAGGAAGTGCACGTTTTAATGTAAGGCTTATAGACTGTGTCGGTTATATAGTTCCAAGTTCTCTGGGGTACATTGAAAATGAAGCACCAAGAATGGTAATGACACCCTGGTTTGATGAGGAAGTTCCGTTTAATATGGCGGCAGAGGTCGGAACGCAGAAGGTTATTACGGAGCATTCAACAATAGGGCTTGTTGTTACAACAGACGGAAGTATTTCGGATATTCCGAGAGAAGAATATGAGGAATGTGAAGAAAGGGTCATTTCTGAACTTAAAGAGATTAACAAACCGTTTGTTGTAATTATGAATTGTCAAAGCCCTGATTCTGATGACTCTGTAAACCTTTGCAGTGAATTGTCTGAAAAGTATGGTGCAGCGGTTATTCCTGTTAACTGCCTGGATATGAATGAAAGTGACATAAAGCAGATAATGATGCAGATTCTGTTTGCATTCCCGATAAAAGAAATAAATATAAAAATGGAAAAATGGATAACCGGACTTGCAAAAGGTCACTGGCTTAAAGATGAGGTTTTTTCAGCTGTGAGGGAATCAGCATCTGATGTGAAACTGGTAAAGGAGGCGAAAAGAGCCGCTGACAGAATAGGAGATTGCCGGTATGTTGAAAGTTCTTCAGTTTCCGATATAGATTTGGGACAGGGAAGCGTTACAATACAAGTAAATCTGGACGGTACACTGTTTTATAAAATACTTGGCGAAGCAACAGGAATTGAGATTGTGAATGAAAGTGACCTTCTCCCTGTTCTTATGGAGCTTAACAAAATCAAGAAAGAATATATGAAAATAAAACCTGCACTTGATGAAGTTGAGGCGACAGGATATGGAATTGTTATGCCAGATATTGATGAGCTTACTCTTGAAGAGCCGGAAATAATCAAACAGGGAGGAAAATACGGTGTTAAGCTTAAAGCTTCCGCACCGTCAATACATCTGATGAAAGCAGCGATAAACACAACTGTCAGCCCGATTGTCGGAACCGAAAAGCAGAGCGAGGAACTTGTGATGTATCTACTCTCGGGATTTGAAGAAAATCCAAAGAAGATATGGGAGTCAAATATTTTTGGTAAATCGCTTCATGAGCTTGTCAATGAAGGACTGCACAACAAGCTTTATAAAATGCCGATAGATGCAAGAATGAAAATACAGGAAACACTTGAACGTGTGATAAACGAGGGGTGCAGCGGACTTATCTGTTTTATCCTTTAAAAATATGAGTAAAAAGTCAGGCAGCAGCTTGGCTTTTTTATTATTTTATGGTACAATAAAAGAAGTAAACAGTATCAGGAGGTAAAATATGAAAATTTTAATAGTTGTTGATATGCAGAACGATTTTATAGACGGAGCACTTGGAAATGCCGAGACCCGCTGTGTTCTTGAACCGGTTTGCAAAAAAGTCAGTAACTTTCTTAAAAATACTGACGGTAAGATTATTTACACCATGGATACTCATCATGAAAATTATTCTGAAACACAGGAGGGAAAGAATCTTCCTGTCAAGCACTGCATTGAAAATACAGACGGCTGGAAACTTGCCGGTAAGCTTGATGAAATATTGTCCGGTGAGCCAGAGAGATGCATACAGGTTCGCAAAGTGACTTTTGGAGCTGAAACACTTCCGGACGCTATAAAACAAATACAGCAAAATGATAATGATGTTGATGAAATTGAACTTTGCGGTGTCTGTACGGATATCTGCGTTATTTCAAATGCAATGCTCCTGAAAGCATTTTTTCCGGAAATTCCTGTTGCAGTTGACAGCAGTTGCTGTGCTGGAGTTACTCCGGATTCGCATAACAATGCACTGAATGCAATGAAAATGTGTCAGATAAAGGTAAGATAAAAATAAGGCGTTCCGATAAGGGAACGCCTTTATATTATTCATCTTCTGTTTTTACAACGGAAATTCCGAGAACATCAAGGCTTTCAGCATCAACAGCTGAAGGGCATTCTGACATAAGTTCACTTGCATTCTGAACCTTTGGGAATGCGGTTACATCTCTCAGGCTTTCAGCACCAAGCATTACCATTGCAAGTCTGTCCAGACCGATACCAAGACCGCCATGCGGAGGAGCACCATATTTATATGCTTCAACGAGGAATCCGAATTTTGCTTCGATTTCTTCATCAGTCAGTCCGAGAGCCTGGAACATTTTCTGCTGAAGTTCATAATCCGTAATACGAATTGAACCGGATGACAATTCTGTTCCGTTGAGAACAAGGTCAAAAGCTTTGGCAAAAACTTTTTCCGGAGCAGATTCAAGATACTGCAGGCATTCGTCTTTCGGCATTGTGAAAGGATGATGCATAGCAACATAAGTTCCGCTTTCTTCATCATATTCAAAGAACGGGAATTCTGTTATCCAGAGGAAGTTGAATTTATTTTCAGGAATGATATCCAGTTTCTTTGCGACTTTAAGTCTTAAAGCACCAAGAACAGGGAGGGTAACCTTGTTTTTGTCAGCAATAATAAGAGCTGTATCGCCCTTTTCACAGCCGATTTTTTCCAGTATAGCATGAAGTTCTTCTTCGCTGAAAAACTTTGCAAATGAACATGAAGGTTTTTCGTCAACCCATCTTACATAAGCAAGACCCTTTGCACCGATACCTTTTACCATTTCTGTGAGCTTATCAATTTCTTTTCTTGTAAGAACTGATGAGGAATTCTTTGCAACAATTGCTCTTACGCTGCCGCCATTTTTAACAGCATCAGCAAATACGCCAAATCCGCAGTCACGGACGAGTTCTGAAAAGTCCTGTATTTCCATTCCGAAACGTGTATCAGGCTTGTCCGAACCATAGCGTTCCATAGCTTCAGTGTATGTCAGACGTGGCAGAGGTGTTGTAATGTCCAGGTCGAGAACGTTCTTGAAAAGATATTTTATAAATCCCTCTGTCATTGAAAGAATATCTTCAACATCAACAAATGACATTTCAAGGTCTATCTGTGTGAATTCAGGCTGTCTGTCAGCTCTGAGGTCTTCATCTCTGAAACATCTTGCAAGCTGGATATATCTGTCCATTCCTGCAACCATGAGCAGCTGCTTATAAATCTGCGGTGACTGAGGGAGAGCATAGAACTTTCCGTTATGAACTCTTGAAGGAATAAGATAATCTCTGGCACCCTCAGGAGTTGACTTCATCATCATCGGTGTTTCGATTTCTGTGAAATCATTGGCATAAAAATATTCTCTTGCAGCCTTTGCAATCTTATGACGCATGATAAGATTTTGCTGAAGCGGCTGTCTTCTGAGATCAAGATAACGGTATTTGAGTCTGAGTTCTTCATTTACTTTTGTATCATTTGTTATTTCAAAAGGTGGAGTCTGAGCCTTTGCAAGTATTCTCAGATCAGAAACAATTATTTCAACTTCTCCGGTTTTGATATCTTTATTTACACTTGCACGTCTGGCAGTAACACCTTTTGCCATAAGTACATATTCACTTCGGCATGATGATGCTTTTTCAAAAATTTCTCTGTCAGTTGTATCATTGAATGCGAGCTGAACAATACCGGTTTTGTCTCTTAAATCGATAAAAATAAGATTCCCGAGGTCACGGATTTTCTGAACAAATCCGCCGACAGTAACTTCAGTTCCTTCCTGTGTTACTTCCCCGCAATAGTGGGTACGTTTTAAGCCATTCATATTATCAGCCATAATGTTTTCTCCATTCTGCTGCCTTAAACAGCAATTCCTTTTTTATAAATTTTAGCGTGATTCCTCACGCTAAATAGTTGTTTTATTGATTTTTATCTGAATTTTTATTTTTATATTCCTTTACCAGAGTCACAATCCATTTTATCATCATATACAGAACCAGGATTATTGAAATCACAAGAGGAATTAAAAGCGGAATCAGATGCTTTAGCGGCGCAGCTTTACAGTTCAGTAAAAATACAATATACCCTGTTATTACAGCAATAATTAAAACTGCGATAATTACAGATGTAATTTTGGTTAAAAAATTACGGTTCATATCATATATCTTCCAGTGTGCCGTCAAACATTTCATTTATCGCCATGTTTGAAAAATTCTGAACGAATGAATCATCAAGTGCAATTTCAGTCTGTTCTCCGGTTTTCATATTTTTAAGTTTTGCCTTTTTGCTGTTTATTTCATTATCACCTAAAACCATAGTGAATATAGCGTTAAGCTTATCTGAATATTTCATCTGTGATTTAAGACCACGTCCCACCATGTCGTATTCAACCCAGAATCCTTCATCTCTCAGAAGTTTTGCATATTTCATGGCATAAGGAACTGCATTATCGTCCATAGGGGCAATATATAGGTTGCATCCCATGTCACTGTCAAATTCTATTCCCTGATTTTCCATAGTAAGAATAAGTCTTTCAAGACCCATTGCAAAACCAAGAGCAGGTGTTTTCTGACCGCCAAGCTGTTCGATGAGTCCGTCATATCTTCCGCCGCCGCATATTGTTCCCTGTGCACCGATATCCGTTGTTACAAACTCAAAAACTGTTTTTGTGTAATAGTCAAGACCTCTTACGATTTTCGGGTCAACAGTATAACTGATGCCGAGATTGTCCAGATAAGATTTTAATTTTTCAAAATGTTCGGAACATTCGTCACATAAATAGTCAAGAATCAGTGGTGCATCCTTTGCAATTTCCTGACATACAGGACTCTTGCAGTCAAGAATTCTCATAGGATTTTTTTCGAGTCTGGACTGGCAGGTTTCACATAGTTCAGTTTTTTTATTTTCAAAGTATTTTTTCAGTGCCTTGTGATATTCAGCTCTGCATTTTGGACATCCGATGGAATTTATTCTGAGTTCAGTATTTTTAATGCCAAGTGTATTTATAATGTCATTTGCAAGGGAAATGATGTCTGCATCTGCACAAGGAAGACTGCTTCCCGCCATTTCCACTCCAAACTGATGGAATTCTCTCAGACGTCCTGCCTGAGGGCGTTCATGTCTGAAACAGGAAAGTATGTAAAAAACCTTCTGAGGCATAGCTTCATTTAAAAGACCATTTTGCATCATCGCTCTGATAGTTCCGGCTGTTCCTTCCGGTCTTAGAGTAAATTTTGTTTCCTTTGCGATTACAGAGTACATCTCTTTCTGTACAACATCGGTTGTTTCGCCAACGGAACGCTGGAAAAGTTCAGTATTTTCAAATGTAGGAATTCTGATTTCACCGAAACCATATTCTTCAGCTGCTTCTCTTGCAACACGTTCAACAGTATGCCATTTGTAGATGTTCTTTGGTGTTACATCTTCTGTTCCGTTTGGTCTTTTAATATTAAGTGCCATAAGAATCTCCATTCATAAATTGTATGTAAAAATTACCGCAGAAACAAGCGGTTTAAAATCAAATGTGCGGATTGCCGATTTCACGCCAGTCAAGGTCGCCTCTTTCAAGTGCGAGTATAAGTGCTTCGGCAGTAGCGATGTTTGTTGCAACAGGAACATTATGAACATCACAGAGTCTTAAAAGATTCATGTCATTTGGTTCGTTTGCCTTCGGATTGATAGGATCCCTGAAAAACAGAAGAACGTCTATCTCGTTGCATGATATTCTTGCACCTATCTGCTGACCGCCGCCCTGTGCACCGCTTAAATAGCGAACAATTTCAAGACCTGTTGCCTCGCTTACAAGTTTTCCGGTTGTACCGGTTGCGCATAAATTATATTTAGAAAGTATCCCACAGTATGCAGTACAGAACTGAACCATGAGTTCCTTTTTTGAATCATGAGCAATTAAAGCTATTGTCATATCTTTTTCCTTTCCATTCAGATGTATGATTTTTAATGTATACCGTTCTATTTTTTGCGAATTTGTTTCATTTTTGTTTACTAATTCACTATATATTATACCATAAAATGCCCGATTGTCAAAGAAGAATTTATTCCTATTATTAAAATCGTGTAAAGTGAATGATTTAATATGTTGACATTTGTGCAAAATAACGAAATAAAAACGGGATGTAAAAAATCCCGCTTTTTCATTATTCATTTGCTGTATCATCTGAAACATCAGTCTGGGAAGTGTCTACTGTTGTCTGTGTTTCAGCAGCTGTGATTACATTGCCATCAGCGTCAGTAGCAGTTGTGACAGTTGTCGTTTCAGGTGTAAGGAACTGTATATTGTCCATACCGTTTGCAGAACCGTTTTCAGGATAATTTTTATAGTATGCCTGTATGATACTTCTTATCATATATCTTGAATATTCACCGCCCTCAACTATGCAGGCGAAAGCTATCTGAGGGTCGTATGCAGGAGCAAATCCGATGAATGCAGTATCAGTAAGCTCCTCACCGTTACGCCAGTTCTGAGGCGTACCGGTTTTAATTGCAACATCAAAACCAAGATTTGAAAGGGAATATTCAGCAGGGAAGTTGTTGTTTGAAGCCATAACCATACCCTGAGTTATATAATCGTACACGTAGTCATAGTTGAGCTTTATCTGCTCTGCAACAACCGGTTCGTGATCTCTGATTTTTTCTGTCATTGAATAATCATAGATGCTGTCTACAAGATGCGGTTCATATCTTACACCACGATTTGCAATTGTTGAAGCCTGAACAGCCATCTGGAGCGGTGTTGCCGCAGTTTCAGACTGACCGATACCAGCCTGAATAACCTGACCTACTGTCCAGTCAAGGCCAAGTTCATTAAATCGTTCCGGATTACCGATAGCACCGGCGTAATCGCCTGTTTCCAGTCCTGTATGCTGACCGAATCCGTACATTGAAGCATATTCGGATATTTTATCAATGCCAAGACGGCGGCTGAGTTCATAAAAATAAATATTACATGAAACTTTCAGTGCTTCTGCAACAGCAATATCATTATGCCAGCCTGTACAGCCGTATTCAACATCATAGAACTGCATTTTGTGTCCGCAGTAATATGTTGAATTTCCTGTGACAATTCCCTCATTCAGTCCGGCAGTTGCCGTAATGGTTTTGAACGTTGAACCCGGACGGTAAAGACCGCAGGTGGCACGGTTCAGAAGGGGAGTATTGTCCGCAGCAAGTATTTCATCATACTTTGTTTTATAATCTTTCAGGTCATAAGTCGGGGAAGTTGCCATTGCCAGAACTGCATTATCCTTGACATCCAGCACAACAATTGCTCCGCAGTAAACATCTCTGTACTGACCGTCTGAACTTCTGAGGTAAGCGGTGAAATTTTCAAGTATTTCCTGAACATCACGCTGATAATCGCTGTCAATAGTCAGCTTTATTGTGTTTCCGCCCTTTGGTTCTTCTGTAATATCTGCTGAAACAACAGAACCATTTGTTACATTTATGGTTTTTGTACCGTCCTTGCCTCTGAGTTCATCTTCAAGAGCAAGTTCAATTCCGCTTTTTCCGACGGAATCATTCATGGCATAGCCTTTTTTCTTCAGTTCATCGTATTCTTCCGCAAAAATAGGGCCGACTGTACCTATTTCATGAGGAATAACATCTCCCTGAGCAATTTCTCTTACTGCTTCTTCGGAAACATCAATGCCTTTGAGCTTGACACTCAGTTCTTTCAATTTTGTAACGAGTTCTAGCGGAACATCTTCACAGAGAGTAAATGTATTGCCGAGTGAAAAATCCCTGAGAAGCATTTCGTATCTTAATCCGACAAGAATTCTCTGCTCTGATTTTGTATAATCCTTATCGTTTATGTCATAGTCATCTTTGATTTTATCAACGCAGTTTTGTGCAGTAGCATAAACATTTACTCCGATAAGACTTTTAAGTTTTTCAACATCACTATCCCTGTCCTTTTCAAATTCATATGGTTCAGAATCTGTTACAGGGATTGTTTCATTCCATTTGAGTTCATATTCCTGCAAAAGTTTTACAGTCTGCAATAAAATGCTGTTGGATTCCTTGTTGTCATCCGGGAAAAATGAGTCATCAATGATAACATTGAATCCGACTTTATTTTCTATTATCGGATTTCCGTCATGGTCAACTATCTGTCCTCTTGTTGCTTTTATTGTCTGTGTGTAAAGGGAAGTGTATTCAGATTCGGCAAGATATGAATCGCCGTTTACTATCTGAATAGTCATAAGTCTTATGCCGCCGAGAGCAACAGCTATAACAACAATAATAGCCAGAAAGGCGGTTCTGAGTCTGTCAAGAAATTCTTTCATCATTATCCTTTCTTTCAAAAGAAACTATATCTTCATTGCCGCTTCTATATTCTTGGCTTTCTTAGGGTAAAACCTCTTTATTATCGGTTTTACTATAAGGTATACTATCGGAGAAATAATTATTGTATTAAGAATACAAGGCAAAGCAATATCAGAAAAAACGTAACCTGAACCCTCATAACCCCACATGGCATAATAGAAAAAGTAATCAAGCATCTGATATGCAAAAGTGTAAACAGCAGAAAGCACGATAACATTCAGTGCATTCTGAAAAAGTAGATGCTTGAAAAGAATTGTTGTAAGAACGCAGAATACTATAAACATGATACTGCTGTAACCGAAAACCTTTCCACAGGCTTCGTCAAAAAGCAGTCCGCAGATTCCGCCCAGAAAAGCGGCAGGATATTCTCCTTCATTCATGCAGATGCAGACACAAAGCGGAATAAAATAAATAGGCTTTACACCTCTGCCTACATTTACCAGTACAGCAGCAGCTATAACAAGAAGTATGTAAAGCGTCCATCTTATAGCGGCATTGTATCTTATTTTCTGAATTCTGGTCATTTGTTTCATAGCCATTATTCGCCACCGCTTTCCGATGTATCCTTTGTTGCTTCTGTCGGATCCTGTTCGTCTGAACTGCTGTTTTCCTCAGTATTTGTTGTGCTTTCTGTTGTATTTTCAGTTGTTTCCTCGGTTGTATCTTCACCGATATTACCGGTCGGAATCTGGTTTTCAGCTTCTGATTTATCAAAATCAGTGATTACCATTACATTGTTTATCTTGTTCGGATTTACAGCTGGTTCTATTATGGCATAAGCTGTAAGACCGCTTTCTTCAATTCCGGTTTCAGTTACATTGCCGATAACGTATCCCTGAGGGAACTGACCGCTGTTTCCGGAAGTGATAATAAGGTCGCCTTCTTTTATTTTGTTGTCCTTGCTGAGATAAATCATCTTGCATTTGCCATCTGCGGCATACATAAGGCTTCCTTCAACTATTCCGGTATCACGGCTTTCAACACAGAGTCCGCCGACTGAAAGTTCCGGAGAAAGTATAGTTCTTACTGTTGAATAAGTTTTTGCAACTTCGGTGATAACACCAACAAGACCTTCGGAAGTAACAACCGGATCATAAAGAGCAATTCCGTCCTTTGAACCCTTGTCGATAACAAATGTACCATATGGGTCATTAGCCATTCTTGAAATAATGGTACATGGCGGAGAAAGATCAAAATCCTTGTTTTCCTCTTTGATTCCGATAAATTTTCTGAGGTCTTCAACCTCTGATTTCATATCCTCATAATCTATCAGACGGTTGTTGAGTTCGGATATTTTTTCACGCAGTTTCTGGTTCTCATTGACATAATCTTCTGAATTTACAAAGAGGTCAATTACCAGTGAAACTTTATCCGAAATAATATTTGAAAACTTTTTTACAGGATTGAGAACCGTTCCGACAAGCTGTGAGCCTTCGGAAGTTTTGCCGTCTTTAGTAACTGAATAGAGAGCAATCCCCATAAAAAAAGCTGCAATACAGACAATTACTTTAAACTTTACGCTTTTAAAAAACTGGTTCACGCCGTTGTCCTCCTTTCTTTGTAGGAAAAAGGCAGGGGAAGATCCGCCTTAATAATAGTGAACATCATCATTTAAAGCGTCTTCAAATTTGTCCAGATCTTCAAGTATTTTTCCTGTTCCTTCTGCAACACAGTCAAGAGGATATTCAGCGATATAGACAGGCATACCCGTTTCACGGCTTATCAGCTTGTCAAGCCCTCTTAAAAGTGCTCCGCCTCCGGCAAGAGTTATTCCCTGATCTATAATGTCAGATGAAAGTTCTGGCGGAGTTTCCTCAAGTGTTACTTTTATAGCGTCAATAACTCTTGAAAGCGGTTCTGTGAGAGCATCTCTTATTTCTGTGGATGTTACAGTAATGTTTTCAGGAAGACCGTTTAAAAGGTTACGTCCCTTTATTTCCATTGTTCTTTCATTTTCACTCGGATAAGCCGAGCCGATTTCTATTTTTATATTTTCAGCTGTTCGTTCGCCGATAAGTAAATTATATTTTTTCTTTATGAAATTTATTATGGATTTATCGAACTCGTCACCGGCAACTCTGACAGAGCGTGAAGCGACAATTCCTCTGAGCGATATAACAGCAACTTCACTTGTTCCGCCGCCAATATCAACTATCATGCTTCCGGTAGGTTCTGAAACAGGAAGTCCTGCACCGACTGCGGCAGCCATTGGTTCTTCAACAATGAAAACTCTTTTTGCTCCTGCATTTTCCGCTGCTTCTTTTACTGCACGTTTTTCAACGGCAGTTACACCGGAAGGTATACAGATAATAACCCTTGCCTTTGTAAAAAAAGTACCTCTCAGAGCTTTTTTGATAAACTCCTGAAGAAGAGTAGTTGTAATATCAAAGTCAGCAATAACACCGTCTTTAAGCGGTCTTACAGCAATTATTGAACCAGGTGTGCGTCCGATAACTTCTTTGGCTTTTTTTCCGACATATTTAGCCTTGTCAGTTCTTGTATCAACTGCAACAACTGAAGGCTCACGAATTATAATACCCTTGCCCCTCATAAAAACAAGGGTATTGGCAGTTCCCAGATCTATTCCAATATCCTTTGTAAACATTGTTCACATTTCTCCTTTGCGTTCCGATTTTCGCTTTATTTATTTAAAAATGAAGTAATAATTTTAAATTTTTCCATATATCTTTATTATACCACCAAAAAGATTTTTTAACAACAATGCTGTTCAGAAAATTTGTGTGTATTGTTCACATCGTTTTTGTATATTTTGCTGGTGGTTTTTAAGGTTATCCTATCATTTTAGAAAATTTCGGATAAAGTGCAATTGCAACTACCATAAATAAAATCTGCGAAACGCTCATAGAAAAATCGAAACCAAAAGTAAGGCTGATAATTACGAGATTAAGTGTAAACGGAGAAACACTGACGTGCTGTGAATAAGCAAGCCATTTCAAAGCATCTATATGTCCGGCGCCTGATGCCGCAATTGCACCGACTATTGCTCCGGCTATAAGGAGAGCTATCAGCAAAATTTTCTTTTTCATTTGTTCTGTCCTTTCTGATATGGATTTATACTGCTGATTTTTATTTTCCGGTTGAGCCGAATCCGCCTGAACCTCTTTCAGTTTCATCAAGTTCATCAACTTCGGCTATATCCGGAAGAATTACCGGAGTCATTATCATCTGTGCTATTTTCATACCGTTTGTTACTGTGAAGTTTTCACTGCTGTGATTTATAAGCGGAACTTTTATTTCGCCTCTGTAATCGCTGTCAACAACGCCTACGCAGTTTGCAAGCGATATAGAGTGCTTTGAAGCAAGACCTGATCTGGGATATATAAGCAATGCACATCTGTCTGTATCAGGAGCAGCTGCAAGACCTGTCGGGATAAGTTTAACTTCGCCCGGAGCGATAATAATGTCTTCGTCAATGCAGGCGGAAAGATCCATACCTGCACTTCCTGATGTTGCTCTTTTGGGTACTGATGCATTTGCGTTTAATTTTTTTATTTTAAGAATGTTATTCATGAATTTCTCCGTTTCAATTTTCAGAACTTTTTTATCATAAAAATCTATGAGAATGAGTTTTTACATACTGGTTTACAAAACGCCTCTGTAATAAAGACCTCTTGTAATATTTTTTATGTTTTCCCTGTATCTGCCGCCATTGTCATATTCGGCAATAATATTTCGGATTTCATCCGGCGATTCATCATTAAAAAATAAAGTAATAAAGCTAACATTTTTTATTTCATCAATTCTGTCAGCCATGTATAAAGGCTGTGAGTTCAGAATTTCAGTATAGCCATGTTTTTTATGACAGACAATTCTGTTGGTTCTGCCTGTTCTGTCGTGCAGAGTTCCTGTGCAGTTTTTACAGCCGACTTCATTTTTTACCGGACAGTTTCTTGTCATCATAACCGGAATATAGCCGTAGGCAATTATGCCTGTCGGAATACTTTTCCGAAGGGCATTTATCTGACCGAGTTTAAGTTCAAATGAAATTACAGCATCTTCAAATCCTGATTTTTTCAGAAAATCAAGACTGTAGGAATTGGCTATATTAAGACCAAAATCCCCGTGCAGCCTGAATCCGAGCATTTTACCGATTTCTATGTAAGCGGGATTGTTGCACATAAGATGTTCAGCACCTTTTTGACGGCACTGCTTTAAAGTGTCAATAATATCATTTTCATTGCACAGAAATCTCGGTGGTTCGACAATTATTTTTGACATATCAGTGATATCAGATTTTAAAATGACATCGCATGGAACGATTATCATGTCAGCATCTGAAACAGCTGTAAGCTGACTTCTGCTGGAAATTCTGACTCGTGTCTGCTTTCTGGTTTCCGCAATATTATCAAGAGTTATATCCATAGGTCTGATATCAGATATATGGGTATTGGACTCTGTTATTTTTTTGTCCATGAGTTCAACTGCATCTCTTCTCAGTGCATTCAGAGATTTGGCACTCATGGCAAGTCCGTCATCTGTTTCAGAATTCAGATTGCCATAATTGTAAATTGTTCCGCCAAGCTTTGAAAGCTGTCTTTCTAGGAAGGCTTTGTCAAGCGACTTGTTTATGGCATTTTGCGGTATTTCCCCGGAAACAGTAACAGTTCCGTAAGTGGAATGTGCAGACAATAAAACAGGTTTGTTTCTGCGGACTGTAATATCAAAATCAAGCGTCTGGGTTTTGTGCTCATTGCTGTATTTCTGACGTATCTGCGGAAGAAGATCCTTAGCTGCAACAACATCTTCCTTTTCACGCCTGCCGAACATATTTTCCAGTCTGCCGGTATAGTATCCGTCGGTAAATCCGCTTCTTGAAAATACTGATTTAAGAAGATTCATATCGGGAGTTTCTCCGTTAAGAGCCTGGCGGCAGGCAGTGACGGCAGATGCAACATATTCCGGACGTTTCATTCTGCCTTCTATTTTAAATGAAAAAACGCCATTTTCCGACATTTTTTGCAGATGCTTCATCAGCGACAGATCTTTAAGAGAAAGAGCGGTCGTCTGAGTGTCCGAAGAAGCCGAGAAAGGCAATCTGCATGGTTGTGCACAAAGCCCTCTGTTTGCACTTCTCTGACCTATCATAGCCGACATATAGCATTGTCCCGAAACACACATACACAAAGCGCCATGCACAAACACTTCGGTTTCGATTCCGACTTTTACAATTTCGGCTATCTGTCCGCCGTTTAATTCTCTTGAAAGAACAGCACGTTTGAATCCGAGCTTTTTCAGCAGTTCAGCCCCTTTTACGGTATGTACTGTCATCTGGGTTGAACCGTGGATATGAGCATCAGGAATAATATTTTTTATTATTTCCGCCGCACCTACGTCCTGAACGATGAAAGCGTCAATGCCGCATTCAGCGGCATAGCGGATAAGCTCACAGAATTCCTTTATCTGACTGTCAAATATAAGTGTATTTACAGTAAGATAAATTTTCACACCATGAAGGTGGCATATAACAGCCGCTTTTTTCAGTTCTTCATTATCAAAATTAGCTGCATTCTGTCTTGCTGAAAATTTCTTTCCGCCGACATAAACCGCATCAGCACCGCAGTTTATTGCAGCGATAAGTGATTCAAGACTTCCGGCAGGGGCGAGTACTTCACATTCAGGCATTATCAGATACTGTCTTTGAGCTTTTTAAGCTGCTGATTGCTTTCAAGCTCCTCTATCTTTGATTTGAGCACTTCGATTTCTTTAAGTGCGGCATCACGTTCAATTCTTGCTTTTCCTGCTTCGTCAACATATTCCTTGGCCTGCATTCTTATGCTGTCAACATTTGCCTGAGCCTTGCTGAGGTCATCGAGTGATGAAAGTGCAACCATAACGGCGGCTGAATAAGGTGATATAGAGGATGCTCCGGAACACATATCATTAAGACGTTTTTCGAGCATCTTTGCCAGACCGTATACATAGCTCGGCGGTTCTTCTGTCTGAAGCATATATTCTTTACCGCATATTATAACTTTTAATCTGTTAAGCATTATTCTATCCTTTCGGCATTATTCATCGATTTTGACTGAAACAGTCACTCATTTTATTATAATATATTTTTCTGAAATTGAAAATACCTAAAATGACTTTTTTCAGAATTTTTTAAAAATATCTGATAAGAGCAACAACTTTTCCCATGATTTTTACATTGCCGGAAATAATAGGGGACATATTGTCATTTTCCGGCTGTAATCTGTAATGACCGTTTTCCTTATAGAATGTTTTTACAGTTGCCCCTTCATCATCAACCAATGCAACAACAAGGTCGCCGTTTTCCGCATAGCTTGTCTGTTCGGCAATAATTATGTCATCTGTAAAAATGCCGGCATTTATCATACTGTCGCCCTTTACTTTAAGTGCAAAAAGGGGATTGCTGTAAGTCTTTTCAGTGTTGAAATTTATGTATTCTGTAATATTTTCTATTGCAAGAATCGGCTGTCCGGCTGCAACATTGCCGACAAGCGGTACTGAAATACCGCTTTTGCCGGAAAGTTTTATAGCTCTGTTATGATTGTCGCTTTTTTCCAGATAACCTTCATCGACAAGCAGGTTTATATATTTATGAACAGTTGATGTTGATTTTATTCCGAGAGCGTCGCAGATTTCTCTTACAGTCGGAGGATATCCGCTGTCAATAGAATCTCTTATGAATTCATAAATGGCAGTAGCTTTTTCGTTAAGCATATTGTTCCTTACCTTTCAGTTTTTTGTATATCATCTTTGCAACCTTGTAAACGTCACCGCATCCGAGTGTTATAACAAGGTCGCCGTCTTTTGCATTTTCACATACATAGTCGCAGACCTGACGGAAATTTTCATACTTTCTCTCATCTGTGTATTCAGCTTTTTCATCCTGTGGGAAATATACACAGCCGTCAATTTTTTCAGCAAGATTTCTTGTAAATATATTGTAAGTGTTCTTTTCCCTTGAACCCATGATATCTGTCAGAACAGCAATATCAGGGATTGAAAGTGCTTTTACAAAATCGTCAAGAAGTATTGCGGTTCTTGAGAATGTAAACGGCTGGAAAACTGCCCATACTCTTTTGTATCCCATTCCCATAGCAGCATTTAAGGTTACGGACAGTTCAGTCGGATGGTGTGCATAGTCATCAACGATAGTAATGCCTTTTTCCTTTCCGATGAGTTCAAAACGTCTTCCTGCTCCTCTGAAATCTGAAAGTCCCTTCTGAATGCTATCAAATGGTACATTCACATAAAAAGCAGAAGCAGCAGCGGCAAGTGAGTTTAAAACATTGTGCATTCCTGCAACGTGAAGTCTTATTTTTCCGAGCGATTCATTTTTATGCATCAGTGTATATTCTGTTTCCATTCCGGAAATTCTTGTTATATCTTTTGCATAGTAATCATTTTTTTCTTCCAGACCGAATGTAATAATTTCTTTTCCGGATATGCCTTCAACTGCCTTTAATGTGTTTGCATCGTCTCCGTTAATAATAAGAGCCTTTGTTGCGTTTTCAGCAAATTTATGGAATGATTTTATAATATTTTCAAGATTCTTGAAATAGTCCAGATGGTCTTCGTCAATATTCAGTATCACTGCAATGTCAGGATAAAGTTTCAGGAATGTGTCTACAAATTCGCATGATTCACAAACCATTATATCACTTTTTCCCGCACGTCCGCTTCCGCCGATACATGGAAGTTTTCCGCCGATAAATGCCGAAAGGTCAACACCGGCTGTATAGAGTATCTGTGTTATCATTGAAGTTGTAGTGGTTTTGCCATGAGTTCCTGAAACGCATATGGCATTATCATACCAGCTTGTGACAATGCCTAAAAGTTCGCTTCTTTCAAGAACAGGAACGCCTGATGCCTTTGATGCAATAAGTTCCGGATTGTCTGCCATTATCGCTGCTGTATGAACAATAAGGTCAGCTCCCTCAATATTTTCAGCTTTCTGTCCCATAAAAACCGGAATTCCCATTTTTCTTACTGCTTCAAGTGTTTCAGTTTCATTATTGTCTGAACCTGTCAGATAATAACCCTGGGAATGGAGTATCTGTGCAAGGGGATACATTCCCGAGCCGCCTATTCCTATAAAATGTATGTGCTTTTTGCCTTTAAGAATATCTTTATTCATAGTGATCTGTCCTATCTGTATAATTTTTGTTACTTAACAGTATATGTATATTTTTACCTTCTGCGTTCAATAATATCCCTGTAAACATTTTCAGGAGGTCATAAGTTTATGAACATTACCGATATCAAAATCAGAAAAACCATAACCGAGGGACGCCTTCGTGCCATTGTATCCATCACCATTGATGAGACGCTTGCCGTTCATGATATAAAGATTGTTCAGGGTGATGAAAGGCTTTTTGTGGCTATGCCGAGCCGAAGGGATGAAAACGGTGTTTTCAGAGATATTGTACATCCTATTTCTCCGGACGCAAGACATATGCTTGAAGATGAAATACTTGATGCATATGCACGTCATAAAGCAATTGCTGAGGCAGAAGAACAGCTTATCTGATGCCGGAAATTTTTACAGAATCTGTTTTCGTATCCGAGAACAGGTTCTTATTTTTTTGAAAGATACCAAGCCTTCAGAATGCCTATCTGTGTTTTGGAATCAGTAATTTCGCCGTTCATGACCATTTCAACTGCTTTTTCAAGCGGGATTTTTTCAACATCAAGAAATTCGTCTTCATCAAGATCTTGTTTAGAAAATTCCAGTCCTGTTGCAAGATAAAGATGAATAACTTCACTTACATAAGCAGGAGTAGGGATTATTTCTCCCAGATACTCATAATTGCTGCATGTACAGCCTGTTTCTTCAAGAAGTTCACGCTTGCCGCAGTCATAATGTTTTTCTCCCGGTTCTATTTTTCCTGCCGGAATTTCAAGAATGGCTTTATGATGAGGATAACGATATTGTTTTACCATGAGTATTTCGTTGTTTTCAGTCAGAGGGATAACAGTAACCCCTCCGGAATGATGAACAACATCTCTGAGGACTTCCTTGCCGTTTTCGAGCAGGGCAACGTCCTTTGTAACTTCAAAAATTCTTCCTTTGTAGACGCTTTCACTTGAAACTGTTTTTTCTTCAAGATGCATTTTTATTCCTCCAGTGTATGTGTTTCTATAATTTTGTTTTTGTATTCTTCTTCAAGACTGCATGAATTTTCATTGCTGTATTCATAGAAGTGTGAAAATCCGGCAGTTTCAGATTTTTTCTTTCTGAAAATTATTATATAAACTCCCAGAGATATAAGACCAATGACTGAAATTACCGCACCGGCTTTAAGTCCCGGAGTTTCATATCTGAATTCAATTTTATTGTTCCCCTCGTCAGCCTTTACAGCCATAAATCCGTAGCTGACTTTCTCGATATCAGCGGGTTTGCCGTTTACATAGGCAGTCCAGCCGTCATCATACGGAACGCTGAAAAATACGAGCTTTGATTTATCCAGAGTTATATCAGCACTGAATCCTTCTGAATCATATCTAAAGTTGGAGCAGGTTTCTTTTTGTCTTTCAACACAGTCTTCAATGTAGGTTGAATCATTAAGACCGATTGATCTGTCAGCAGGCATTTTTGTGATTATATCCGAATATTTTTCGGCCTGTTTGTCGCTCAGTATAAGTGCCCTGAGAAGGACACGTTCACGGGTCTGTTCTGAATATCCCTCAGCTGTTTTTTCAGTTACATAATTATCATAGGTAAATCCCATAGGGAGATAGTATTTGTTTTCATAAACATAAAATCCGTTTTGCGTATCCTTGTATTCAAATCCCGGAAGATCGCATATATAAGTGTATGTGTCTTCCTTATCAGAATAAACTTTATCAAAGAAATATTTTACAGAGAAAAGTCCTCTTATAGTATTTTTTTCAAGCGGTGCTCTTGAAGCAACATCTCTTGTAACACCAATTTCCGGATAGAACTGCATTATACTTCCCGGAACTATGCTCTGAAATGCTCTCATTGATGAATATCCCCAGAACATAGGGTAGTTGTCGAAGTTTTCTGAGATATCAATACGGTAAAATTGTTCTTTCGGATCATCAAGAGTAAGATTTTCATTTCCGTAGATACCGTTGTTTATATATGTTGCAGGGTATGAGCCGAGAGTTACTCCAAAGTAAACAACAGATGATGTACACGCTACACAGGCTGTTACAGTTGATACGAGTGCAGCTGTCATGAAACTTCTTCCTTTCCGGCGGAGCCGGTCAATAAAGTAAAGGAGAAGAAGTCCTGCAATTGAAATAATCAGAACGACTGCAAAGTATGCCGGATAGTTTGCAAATTCAAACCATGCAATATCACCGTCAGTTGTTTTTTTAGGCAGAATCGCAATGACAGCCATAGCTGCCATAACTCCGCCGCAGATGGCAATTCCGCTTTTGAATCTTATACTTCTGTCATCAAGAGACTGAGCTGTCATCATAGCCATTATCAGTATCGGCATATAGAACCATCTTGCATAATACGAACTGTTGAATGTATAGAATGCGCTGTTAAGGATTGGTATAAAAGCACATATCATGCATATGATAATAAGTTTTACAGACCAGTGTTTTCTTTTTGCCTTTGCAAATGCGATAACGCCGGCCATAGAGAACATAGGAAGATAACCGCCGATAGATGACCACTTTGCACCGTCAGAGCTGAACAGATTCGGGCGTGCAGGAACATCAGGAATCATGAAGAAACTCTGAATAATTCTCACAAGACGTGTTCTGTCGCTGTATGTGACAAGGTCAAGACCGTAAAGACGTTCGTTTATTCTGTAGTTTCCCAGAATTGCCAGTGCTGAAGGAAGAAGCAGTACCATAGCTATCATAACTCCGATAATAGCTTCTATGGCGACGCTGAAAAACTTTTTCCATGTTATATTGAATCCAGGGGATTTAAGTCTTACAAGAATATAAAGTATAATGAAAACAGCCTGTCCGGTAAAGAAGAAGTAGTTTATAAGCCCCATAAGTGCAACAGATGCTGCAAATACTCCACGACGGTTGTTATTGATTCTTTCTTCAAGAGCTATCAGCATGAGCGGGAAAAATGCCGTAACGTCCTGAAAGTGGTTGAAGAAAATATTGAACATTTGGAAACCGGAGAATGCATAGAGAAGTCCTCCGATTATGGCGGCATTATTGTATCGTACAAAGCGTTTTATATATGCATACGCTGTAACTGCGGCTATTCCATGTTTCATTGCAAGAAGTACAGGCATGGCAAATACAACCAGAGCCTGCGGCAGGGGAATGGTCAGCCAGAAAAACGGGCTTCCGAGCAGATAAAACGAATATGAGCCTACGAAGTTTGCTCCGAGATCTGTGCCCCAGTCCCAGCCGAGCCCTTCACTTTTTATGAATTCATGTGAGTGCAGATAAAACGGGATTTGCTGTGAATTGTAATCACCATAGTAGATATAATAACCGCCAGTATATATTATTATTGGAAGCAATATAACAAAAAGGGATAAAAAACCTATAAAGAATATTTTCAGATAATTTTTTCTGCTTTCAGAGCGTAAAAGCGCAGTATGAGTCATAGTACCGGGTTGTCCTTTCTTTGTATCTGTAAACATTTATCTTTCTTTTGAATATAATAAAATCAGAGGTCGACAATGCGTGTCACTATTCCCTGAGGTGTGATGTCGATAATACCGAACGAAGGTTTATTTCCGTCTCTCGGACATGAAACACTGCCCGGATTCATTGTGTAAAGACCATTGTCGTACTCGTTGAATCTTGCATGTGTGTGACCGTAAAGGAGAATATTTGCTCCTTTCTGACGTGCAAGATTTTTAAGCGGTTCAAGAGAACCTTTTACACCGTATTTGTGACCATGAACAGCAAAAATACAGTTTTTATCATCAGGAGAAAAGAGTATTTCATCCTGACTTAAACTTGCAAAATCGCAGTTTCCAGCAACATGCATAAAATTTTTGTCCGGATATTTAAGACAGATTTTGTCAAGTTCACGCTCACCGTCACCAAGGTGAATATATAAATCTCCGTAGAAATTTGTAACAATCTTTTCAAGAGCATAGTAATTTCCATGCGAATCTGACATAACAATAATTTTCATCGTGAATTCTCCTTAAAATTTAACTCACAGGTTATATATAAAAAAATTATAACATAAATATAGAATAATTACAATGGTTTTTGCTGAGGTTTCATTTAAGAAACATAAAAAATTAAAGAGAGGTAATTACTTATGGCAAAAATTGATCCGAAAAATGCTGATGAACTTTTAAAAGTGGTCAGCAAAAAATTGAATGTTCCTGTGGAAACGCTAAGGAGCCAGCTGGAAGAAGGAAAGTTTGATGCCGCACTTAATAATATGGGGAAAGGTGAATCTGAAAAATTCAGACAGGTTATGAATAATCCTAAGCTGATAGAGAAAATAATTTCAACTCCTCAGGCTCAGGCACTCTACAAAAAGCTTACCGGAAGCAAATAAAACATTTTTTCAGAGGAGGGTTGAAAATATGCCGGATGATATGATGGGCAAGATTCAGGAAATGCTTTCTGATGAAGAAAGCATGAAACAGCTGAGCGAGCTGGCAAAAATGTTCTCCTCCTCTGAAAATGATAATAATAATCAGAATAAGGAAATGGCAGAGGAAAAAAGTGAAGCAGCATTTCCGTCAGGGGATTTTGGATTAGGTGATATAGATATCACGAAACTTTTTAAGGTTCAGGAAATAATGTCAAAGGCATCGAACGATAAAAGTGCTGAACTTCTCCTTGCTTTAAAGCCATTGCTTCGTGAGGAGAGACAGGCAAAGGTTGATAAAGCAGTAAAGATACTGAAATTGTTTGCTGTCTGGACTGTTCTGAAAGACAGCGGACTGCTCAGCGATTTTATCTGAAAGAAGGTGACAGCACTTGGATTACAGTCAGGCTGATATAAATTTTATGCGTCAGGACGCACTTCGCCGTACAAGGGAAATGCATAACCGTTCTGGTTACAGAAAAAGTAATGTACAAGCCGGCGATTATCCTCCGGAAGAAAGCAGGGAAGAAAAGCCGAAGAATAAAGGAAATGTTAACAGCAATACAGTCGGGAATGTTTCAGGAGGCAATGCAAATCCGCTGAACGGACTTCTTTCGGGATTTTTTCGTGATGGAAAGGTTGACAATGAAAAGGTTATAATTATTGCACTGATTGTTATTCTTGCAAGGGAGGGAGCAGACCTCAAGCTTCTTATTGCACTCGGATATATTTTAATGTAAAGAACTGAAAATGAAAGGAAAAATCATGAATGAACTGATTTTTAAAGGAATATGGGCAGTGCTGGGGATTATAATGCTGAGGTTTTATGCAAAAAGAAAGCATACAATCATATCAGCAGCAGCCGGAATGATTTCCGGTTCGGCGGCACTTGTACTGCTGCATTTTTTCGGAAGCAGTATAGGTTTTGCACCTCAGCTGAATCTGTTCAACACAATGGTTTCGCTGATTCTGGGAATTCCCGGAGTAATAATGATGGCAGGAATAAAATTTTTATTTTAGATTACATACAAAAACCCTCCCAAGGAAAACCTCAGGAGGGTAATATGTTCAGAAATATTCCGTAATATAAAATTACTTAATTTCGATTGTAGCACCAGCATCTTCGAGCTTCTTCTTGAGCTCTTCAGCTTCTGCCTTAGAAACGCCTTCCTTAAGAGCCTTAGGAGCTGATTCAACAACTTCCTTAGCTTCCTTAAGACCAAGACCAAGAGCATCCTTAACAGCCTTGATAACTGGCATCTTAGCATCGCCGAATGAAGCAAGAACTACGTCGAATTCTGTCTTTTCTTCAGCAGCAGCAGCGCCGCCAGCAGCAGGAGCAGCAGCAACAGCAGCTGTTACACCAAATTCTTCCTGAATTGCGTCTACGAGTTCAGCCAGTTCAAGTACTGACAGAGCTTTAATATCTTCAATAAACTTTGTAATCTTTTCTGAAGCCATGATTAAAAATCTCCTTTTATTTCATAATTAAATTAATACTGAGCAGATAAAATTCTGCTGAAAAAATTAAGCTGCGTCGTCTTCTGACTTGCTGTCTGCAACAGCCTTGAGAATAGCAGCAAGACCCTGGATAGGACCCTGAAGTGAACCAACGAGCTGTGCAAGAAGAACATCCTTTGAAGGGATCTTTGAAAGAGCAACAACACCCTTTTCATCGTAAAATTCACCGTCAACCAAACCGGCTTTCAGGTTGAATTTACCATCAAATTCAGAAGCGTATTTACCCAATACTCTTGCTGGAGCTGTCTGGTCTTCATTTGAAACAGCAATAGCAGTTGTTCCTTCAAGAACGTCATCGAAACCTTCGATACCTGCATTTTTAAGAGCAAAACGCAGAAGAGTGTTCTTTTCTACAGAATAGTGTACGTTTTCAGCACGAAGATCACGTCTGAGCTTAGTATCTTCCTCAACTGTGATACCCTTGTAGTCAACGAGTACAAATGAAACTGCATTTTTCAAAACTTCTGTAAGCTGTTCAACCTTAGCTTTCTTTGTTTCCAAAACCTTTTCGCTTGGCATTATAGTTTCACCTCCGATTATTTGTATAACCGTATCAAAAGAATAATGCAAAAAACCCTTTTCCGATGGAAAAGGGCATAAATAATCATCAATTTATTTAATGCACATTCCTCGGCTGGACTTACGGCTTTCGCCGCCAACTGTCTTAAGAATACGATTGTGTTTTACAACTTTTATATTATATCATATCGTTCCGTGCCTGTCAAGACTTTTTTGAAATTATTTTAAAATTTCAAGAGCCTTTTTAAGCTGGGCATCTTTTTGTGGGTCAGGATTAGTTATATCTGTTCCTTCTGCAAGATCAACATCATAATCCGGTGCAAGTCCTACTTTATGATAGCATTCAGATTTTGCCGTTTTATATTTTGCAACTGTTATTTTCAGTCCGCCGCCGTTTTTAAGAGAAATTGTATTCTGCATTATACCTTTGCCAAAAGTGTTTTTTCCGACAAGCTCAGCTTTATCAAAGTCACGCAGAGCAGAAGAGAAAAGTTCAGCCGCACTTGCTGTATTCTCATTTACAAGGCAGACCATCGGCAGATCGATTTCATTGGAATCAGATTTGCATATTACCTCAGTTTTACCATTTTTGTATTCGGCTGTTGCAACATCTCCCTCGGGAAGAAGCGGATCAAGACAGGCTGAGCATGAAGTCAGAAGACCGCCGCCATTATTTCTCAGATCAAATATAATTCCTTTTGCATTTTCTGAAAGAGCCTGATTAAGTGCATCTTCATACTGCTGAACGGTTGTTTCTTTAAAACCTGTAATTTTAATATATGCTATATTATTTTCAAGCATTTTGTACTTGACCGTAACAGAATCAATCTTCTTTCTTGTAAGAGTTTGCTCAATTTCTTTTCCGTTTCTGTCAAGCGTTATGGTAACGTCCGTTCCTTCCTGACCTCTTACCATATTTACAATGTTGTTGTATTCAACATTTGCAATATCTACTCCATTTACTTTTATAAGTTTGTCACCGACTTTTATGTCACTTTCCGAAGCAGGTGAATTCTCAGCAATTTCAACTATTTCAACGGATTTATCTTCATTTTGTGTGATTGTAATTCCGATTCCTGTAAGAGAGCCACTGACGCTTATTTTGGACTGCTCATATTCTTCCGGAGTCATATACGCCGCATAGTCATCTCCAAGACCGCTGACCATACCCTTTAAAGCATAATCGAAAAGCTTGTTATCATCAACGTCTTCATAATAATTTTCATCTATATAATTCTGAATTTCAAAATATTCATCAAGTTTTTTCTCTTTGTTTCCAAGATCCTTAAAATGGTATGTGCATATTCCAAAGACTGCACATCCTGTTACAGCTGCTGAAACAACTGATACCGCAACAGCCCTTGAAAAATTTATCTGTTTCTTCATTTTATCGCCTTCCTGAATTTGTTAAAAAAGGGGACAAGTCTTGCTTGTCCCCAGATTTTTTATGTATTAGTATAAGTAACTTGTCGGATCAACTGTTGAACCGTTAACTCTTACTTCAAAGTGACAATGATTACCTGTTGACCAACCTGTTGAACCAACTGTTGCAATTGTTTCACCCTTTGAAACAGTCTGTCCGGATGAAACATAAACAGATGAACAATGTCCGTAAAGTGTTGTTATACCGTTTCCGTGGTCGATCATGACATAGTTGCCGTAACCGCCATTACATCCGCAGCTGCTGTCCTTGCCGTAGTCATGTGTACATCCGGTTGCAACCAGAACAACAGTACCGCTGTCAGCGGCAACTATTGATGCACCGTGAATACCGCCGCCGGCAATATCAACACCTGCATGGAGTGTGCCCCATCTGTAACCATATCCGCTTGAAATGCTGTAAAATCCCGGAACCGGCCATGTAAGAGAACCTGTTCCTGTTGATGAACCGCCGCTGCTGTTACCATCACTGCTGCTTGAACTACTGCTGTTACCATCACTGCTGCTTGAACTACTGTTGTTACCATCACTGCTGCTTGAACTACTGCTGTTACCATCATAACTGTTATTGTTTTCTTCTTCGGCAGCTGCAGCCGCAGCGGCTTCTCTTTCAGCCTGTTCCTGAGCTTTCTGACGGGCAATTTCATTGATTTTATCAATTTCCGCATCCATAGCAGCATTATCAGCTTCGTAAGAATCTATATCTCTCTGTTTTGCAGCTTTTTCAGCTTCCTGACGGTCGATATAATCCTGTGATTCCTGATAATCGTTATTCAGTTCAATAATTGCTGCATTAAGTTCCTGCTTGTATGATTCCTGTTCATCGAGGTCGGAACTCAGTTCCTGATTTTCAGCATCAAGCTGAGCCTGTGCTTCCTCAAACTGCTGAAGCTGTGTTTTCAGATTATCAATAAGTTCATCATCATGCTTTGCAACCTGTGAAATAAGCTCAATTTTTGAAAGCATATCATAGAAATCAGTTGCACCGACAAGAGCCGAAGCCAGACTGTCATTACCGGAAATATACATAGCTCGCAGTCTTTCCTTGAACTGTTCAAGTCCGACATTGATATCGTCCTGCTTGTTGGCAATATCAACTTTTAATTCTTCAATTTTCTTTTCTTTTTCAGAAATTCTGTTGCTTAGGTCATTGATCTTAGTATTAACAATATCAATGTTTTCATTCTGAAGATCAATTTTTTCCTGTAACAGCTGCTGTTCTTTTTCAGCCTGGGAAATGTCGCCGTCAATGTCGTCCATCTCTCCCTGAAGTTTTGCAATTTCAGCTTCATTAGCCGCTTTTTCGTCCTCAAGATCTGAAACGGTTTTCGCTTCAACTGTTACATGGTTATGGTCAGTTACATATGTAAAACTTCCTGCCGCAACCAGTGCACACAGAATAACTGCAGTAATTTTCAGCTTTTTGATTTTAAGTATCATTGTAAGATGTCGGAACCAGCCGACAAAACACCACCAATCTTAATTTCATTATACATTCAGATATTTACGTGTACTCAAAGCGCTTCCCAATGCCCCTATAAAAGCACCTGCTACAATATAAGCACCGGCAACTTTAAAAATTATATTATTAAATGGAATAATACTTCCCATACCAATAATATTCAATACGTTAACTTCTTTAGTAAGAAGATCAACAACCGCATCATATCCGAGCCATGTAATAACAGTAGCACCAATACCGGCGACAATACCTGTAATCATTCCTTCAACAAAGAAAGGAACTCGGATAAATGCATCAGTTGCACCAACATATTTCATAATGCTGATTTCATTTCGTCTTGCAAAAACGCTGGCTTTTGTAGTATTGGAAATGATAACCATTGATACAATTACCAGAGCAATAATAATAGCCATTGCAACCCAGGAAATAATCTTTCTCATTTCCGTCAGGATATTGACGAAATCATAAGGTGCTCTGATTGAAGAAACATGATCAAGTTCATTGATCAGTGTTACTGTTTCTGATGTAAGATTTATATCTTTGATTTTTATTCTGAAAGAATCCGGCAAAGGGTTGTCATCACCAAGTGAATCAAATACGTCAGCATATTCAGCCATGCTGTCCTTCATTGAGTCAAATGCCTCATCTTTTGAATAAAATGAGATATCGTTGATATTATCAATCTGTTCAAGCTTTGCCTGAACATCTTCTGTTTCTTCCTGAGTTATGTTCTGATCCAGAAAGACGATAACTTCATTTTTATTTTCGATACCGCCGATTATCGAATTCAGATTAACATAAAACAATATTGAAATTCCGACAAGGAGAAGTGAAACGAGAAGAACGCAAAATGATGCAAAAGCCATCATTCGGTTTTTCCAGATATTATCTATACCTTGCTTTGTGAGATATTTAACACCGCTAAGCTTCATTGTTGCCTCCAATCACTTCATCGAAGACAATCTCTCCGGAATTTATATTGATTATTCGTCCTCCGAAATGTCGTACAAGGTCATGTTCGTGGGTAACCATCAGAATAGTTGTACCACACTCATTGATACCTTTCAGCAGTTCAACAATTTCATATGAAAGCTCCGGATCAATATTTCCCGTAGGTTCATCGGCAATAATCAGCTGTGGGTCATTTACAAGTGCTCTTGCAATTGCTACACGCTGCTGCTCACCGCCTGAAAGCTGGTTCGGATAGGAATTTGCTTTATCCTGAAGTCCTACAAGGCTTATAACATAAGGAACTCTTTTTCTTATGTATTTTCTTGGTGCGTCAATAACACGGAGAACAAACGCAATATTTTCATATACCGTCATCGAAGGTATAAGTCTGAAATCCTGGAATACAAATCCGATAGTACGGCGGAATTCCGGAATTCTTTTCTTTCTGAGTTTGCTCAGGTTATAGTCATTTACCATAACTATTCCGCTTGTTGCGTCAATTTCTTTCAATATCAGTTTGATAAGAGTACTTTTTCCCGCTCCTGAGGAACCGACTACGAACGCAAAGTCGCCGTCCTCAATTCTAAGGCTGATATTGTTCAGTGCATCAACACCGGTTGAATAGGTGACTGAAACATTTTTCAGCTCTACCACAGGGACACCTTCTTTCAGCCGCAAACACGGCGATTAAATTTGTCCGATCACGCTGATTTATCAAAATTTAACAGGGTTGGCAGAAAGATATTTTTTAACCATCAGTGCAATTTTAAAGATAATTGCGTGATCGAATTCCCTCAGATCAAGCCCGGTAAGCTTTTTGATTTTTTCCAGACGATATACCAGAGTATTTCTGTGTACAAAAAGCTTTCTTGAGGTTTCTGAAACATTCAGACTGTTTTCAAAGAATTTCTGAATAGTGAACAATGTTTCATGATCAAGGGAATCTATGCTTCCTTTTTTGAACACTTCATGAAGGAAAGTTTCGCATAGTGTTGTTGGCAGATGATAAATAAGTCTTGCAATTCCCAGATTATCGTAGCTTACAATATTTTTGTCTGTATCAAATACTTTTCCGACTTCAAGAGCCATCTGAGCTTCCTTGAATGAACGGGCAAGATCCTTGACTCCGATAACTGGTGTTCCTATACCGACATTAACTCTTGTATAGAATTCACTGCTGAGTGTGTCGGCAATGGAACGTGCAAGTTTTTCAAGATCAGTTGATTCAACAGTATTTTTGATTTCCTTTACAAGGACAATGTCGCTTTCTGTTATGTTGAAAACGAAATCCTTGTTTTTGTCAGGGAAGAGATTCTGGATTACATCATAAGCCGAAATGTCATTTGCGGAAACAATTCTGATAAGAAATACAACACGGCTTATTTCATTGTTGAAATGAAGCTCTCTTGCCTTGATGATTATATCACCAGGGAGAATGTTATCGAGAACAACATTCTTTATGAAATTGTTTCTGTCATATTTTTCATCATAATACTGCTTGATGTTGGCAAGGCTTATAGCCATTATGCTTGCATATTTTGCAGCGTTTTCGTCAACACCTTCCACAAAAACAGCATATTCCGGTTTAACTCTTGAACCGAACGGCTTGTATGTGTATCCGTCTCTGATAAAAATATCATGTGAATCGTTCAAATCAAGTGAAACGAATTCATTTGTAGTTCCTACTTTTGTAAGGTCGCTGCAGGCGATAATGGTTGCTGTTTCATCAACAACGCCGATTACTGCGTTTACAGCGTCTCTCATCTGATGTACCAGACCTTGAAATAATCTGTTAGACATATCAGCATTCCTTTCTTGTGTGTTGGATTTTTAAATACAATGCTTTTCAAATGCCTTAATATATTACAAATTGTAACACATTACAGCTTTGAAATTGTTAACAAAGTGTTAACAATTAGCTTGTTTAAGAAATTTTCACTAAATTTTCACTGTTAATATTTGTTAAACATCAACAAATGGTTAATTTATTTTGTAACAAATTCGTAACATAAATTTAAATTACATTTTTTCCGGACAAGTAATTTTCATAATATTGAGTGAGTTTCTCAGAGCCTGTAAAACTGCTTTGCAGAGAACAAGACGTGCTTTTTTATGTTCCGGAGTTTCAGCATTTTTTACACTGCATCCATCGTAAAACTTGTGGAAAAGTGTAGCAAGTTCCACAGAATATTTTGTGATTTTAGCAGGGTCATATGCCTTTGCCGCACTGTCTATTTCGTTCGGCAAAGCTGCAAGATGTCTTATAAGTTCAATTTCCTGAGGCTTGTCCAGTATATCGAGTTCGGAAATATCATAAGATTCAGCATCATAGCCTTCGTTTTTCAGATTTGAAATAAGACTGCATATTCTTGCATGTGCATACTGAACATAGTACACAGGATTCTGAGAGGATTTTTCAACTGCTAGATCAAGATCAAAATCGAAGTGTGAATTCGGCTCACGGAGATTGAAGAAAAATCTTGCAGCATCAATAGGAATTTCGTCAAGCAGTGTTGAAAGTGTGACAGCTTTTCCGGAACGCTTTGAAAGCTTGTACTTTTCACCGTTTCTTACAAGATTTACCATCTGCATAATAACGATGTCGAGCTTGTTTGCGTCAATTCCGAGAGCTGTGAGTGCGGCTTTCATACGTGGAATGTATCCATGGTGGTCTGCACCGAAAATGTCGATAGCCTTGTCAAAGCCTCTTGTAACAAGTTTATTATAGTGGTATGCAATATCAGGTACAAAGTAAGTAACAACTCCGTTTGCTCTTACAAGAACACGGTCTTTTTCATCACCGAGTTCGGAAGATTTAAACCATAATGCACCATCAAGTTCATAAGTATATCCGCTTGATTTAAGCTTTTCTATTATTTCTTTTACAGCACCATTGTTATGAAGTGTGCTTTCTCTGAACCAGTTATCGTATTTTATTCTGTATTTCAGAAGGTCACGTTCAAGACCTGCAACATTCTTAGGAAGAGCATAGTCGGTGAGTGCCTTTTTAAGCTCGTCCACTGATTTATCAGCTGATGCCTTTCCGTTTTCAGTAAGGAAATTGAAAGCGTGTTCAATTATATCCATTCCAAGATACACATCTTCCGGCATAGGAAATGTTTCTGTATCATTATATATACTTTCGCATATTTCCTGAACGTTTCCGCCTGCTTTTTCAATAACAGCCTGTCCTTCATCGCTACAAAGCTGCATGAATCTGAGGCTGAGTGATTTACCGAATTTTTCAATCTGGTTTCCGGCATCATTTACATAGAATTCACGCTGAACGTCATATCCTGCCCAGTCCATTATCTCAGCCAGACAGTCGCCGATAGCACCGCCTCTTGCATTACCGATATGCATAGGACCTGTCGGGTTTGCGGAAACGAATTCAACAAGAACCTTTTTGCCCGAACCGGTTGTTGTTCTTCCGTAGTTTTCTTTTTCGTTCAAAACTGTATCAACAGTTTCGGAGAACCATTTTCTTCCGAGGAAGAAGTTGATAAATCCCGGACCTGCAATTTCAGCCTTTTCAAAATAAGTTCCGTCAAGACATATGTTTTCACATATCATTTCAGCAATCTTTCTCGGAGCCATTTTTAAAGCTCTTGCACATACCATAGCAGTATTTGCGGCAAAATCGCCGTGACTTTTGTCCGCTGGTATTTCAACGATAAAATCAGGGAGCGGTTCAGCCGGAATCTGTCCGGAAGAAACCATTTTTCCCATAGATTCAAGAATAATTTCTCTGATCTGCGAAGATGCAAGCTTGATTAAGTTTGCCATGAATCAAATCATACCTTTCTGATTATACTTTTTAATATTTAAAATTATTTCATTATCAGACATATAACTTGCGTTTATATCTATTGTGTATTTCATATAAAGAGTTCCGCCGTCATCATTTAATTTATTTATGATTGAATGAGTGTAAATGCCGATATCCATAGAGCCGTACGGAGTTTCGTAATGACAGTGATGCTTTTTTTTCGGCTCAATAACAAGGTCGGAATGTGCCTCACCCGTTCTTATAATAGAAGCAAATTTGTTTCCGATAACGCATATTTCAGTAACAGAGCCTTCAAATCCCGTAGCTTCGGAATCCTCATATGAAATACGCCAGCTGTCATTCTGCTTTGTATAATTTCCTTTTGTGATAAGTTCTGTTTCAGTTTTTTCATTATCAATAAACTGGACACTTTTCATTTCGATTATTACATTATTTTTTAGCAATTTCAATCTCCTAAACTGCAACTGAAAACTTCTCCCTGAACAGGATGTTCAAGAAAATGTTTTGCGTTTTCCTCAAAGAGTTCAACGCTGTCGCTTGCATAAAAAGTATTTTTGCCCGGCTGAGTTCTGTCGGAAAGAAGATCCTTTTCGAGAAGACAGTTATGAGCATATTTTGCAGCCTCTGCACCGGAAGAAATCAGGGTTACATTTTCGCCCATGATATCACCGATTATGTCCTTTATAACAGGGTAGTGCGTACAGCCGAGGATGAGCGTATCAACGCCTTCTGCCTTTATCGGTGCAAGGTATTCTTCAGCAGCAAGTCTTGTGATTTTGTTATCCCTGTCAGTATAGCCGTTTTCAACGAGATGAACAAAAAGCGGACACGGATTTCCGTATACTTTTATATGTGGATTTATACCCCTGATAGCCTTTACAAAGCTTCCACTTTTAATTGTAGCCGGCGTTCCGATAACTCCGATTTTTCCGTTTTTAGTTACACCGCAGGCTGCCTGTGCCGCAGGGAGTATTACACCCGTAAACGGAATATCGGTAACAAGCTTTGTGCTGCCGATAACTGAACTTACTGTTCCGCAGGCAGCGATTATCATTTTAACCTTGTATTTTCTGAGAAATGCAATATCTTCTCTGGCATATTTCATTACAGTTTCACGGCTTCTGCTGCCGTAAGGAACACGAGCTGTGTCGCCGAAATAGATGATATTTTCATTCGGCAGAAGATTGTTAAGCTCTTTGACAGCTGTAAGTCCGCCGATTCCGGAATCGAAAACTCCGATAGCGTCATTGTTCATAAATAGTATCTCCAGTCTGACTGTTATTTGAAAAATCAGTAATTTCTGTCTGAATTGTCAATAGCCTGTTCTATCAGCTTATCAATGAGATAGCTGTATGACATTCCGAGATCTTCCATAAGTTTAGGATACATACTTATTGGTGTGAATCCAGGCATTGTATTTATTTCGTTCAGGATTACCTGTTTGTCATCTGTAAGGAAAAAGTCAACTCTTGCAAGCCCCTTGCAGCCCATTGCCTTGTATGCTTCTACGGCAACTTCTCTGATTTCCTTTGCACTTTCATCATCAATTCTTGCAGGAATATAGAGCTGAACAGAATTGTTTATGTACTTTGAATCATAGTCATAGAAGTCATTGCTTTTGCCGATTTCGCCGACAAATGAAGCAAACGGTGAATCATATCCGAAAACAGCAACTTCAAGTTCCTGTCCCTTGATGAATTCTTCGATAATAACCTTGTTGTCATGAGAAAAAGCAATTTTAACAGCTTCTTTGAGCGATTCAAAATCATCAGCCTTGTTTATTCCGATTGAAGAGCCGCAGTTTGCAGGCTTGATGAAAAGAGGAAAACCAAGGTCATCAGCAATGTCTTCGCATTCCTTGTCAAGGTGATTGAGGTTTCTGTGTGTAAGCATTCTCCATCTTGCAGTTTTTATGTTGTTGTAATCAAGTACAGAATGTGTGTGCGCTTTGTCCATACATGAAGCAGATGCTAAAAGTCCGCAGCCGACATAAGGGATTCTTGACATATCCAGGAGTCCCTGTATTGTTCCGTCCTCGCCGTTTTTGCCATGGAGAACAGGGAATACAACATCGACTTTCTTTATTGTTGCCTCACCGTTTTCGATTATGATGATTCCCTTGTGAAGCGGGTCAGGGGAGATGATAGCAGAAGAACAGTCAGGATCTTTTTCCCATTCTCCTGATGCAATATTGCTTACATCGCCCGGATAGTAAAGCCAGCGACCTTTTTTTGTTATGCCGATGCATATAGGCTCATATTTGTCCTTTGGCATATTTTCAATTACGTTAGTTGCGGAGATCAGAGAAATATCGTGTTCGCTTGAAGCTCCTCCGAACACAACAACAACTTTAATTTTTGACATGTTTACAACTCCTTCAAATTAAATGATTGCTGAAAATCAGATCATGTATCAATATATTTTATCATATTTCACAAAAAACTTCAAGTATTTTTTACTTAAAATCGGAATATTAACGTTAAAATGTTTTAGAAAAGCAGCCGAAAACCGGTTTTATACTATTATATATAACAGAATTAAAAAAGATGCGCTTTTTTATGAAAAAATTTCATTTACAGCTTGACTTAGTAAAAAAAATATGATATAATGAACTTACCTCTTTTAGGGGTTTATTTTTATGCTTGAAAAAATATGTTCCCTAACATGAGGGAGGCAAACTATTTATTATTTCGCTTTAAGCGGAAGAATTTCGTCAGGAGGTGCCGATATGAGAGTAAAGGTTACTTTGGCTTGTACAGAATGCAAGCAGCGCAATTATTGTACGAAGAAAAACAAGAAGAATGACCCTGACAGACTTGAAATGAACAAATTCTGCAAGTTCTGTAAGAAACATACTCTTCACAGAGAAACTAAGTAACGGAGGTCCCTGTTATGTCAAAAGATGATAAGACAAAAGAGAAGAAGACCTCGGACAAGGCCAAGAAGAAAAAACAGGGCAAAATCGCAAAGTGGTTCAAAGACCTCAAGAGCGAATTTAAAAAGGTAGTATGGCCTACCAGGAAAAAGGTTGTTAACAATACACTTGTTGTTTTGATCGTTATGGTTATTTCAAGTGCATTTGTAGGCGGTCTTGATTTTGGTTTGCTGAAACTTTTCAGCTTTGTACTTAATCTTGGCTGATCAATGAACCGTATTTTAAGGAGGATTTTAAATGTCAGAAGCAGCTAAATGGTATGTTGTTCACACATATTCAGGATATGAAAATAAGGTTGCACAGAATATTGAAAAAGTTGTGGAAAACAGAAATCTTCACGATCTTATCCTTGAAGTAAAGGTTCCGACAGAAAAGGTAACAGAAATTACCGACGGCAAGACAAAGGAAGTTGAAAGAAAGACTTATCCGGGTTATGTTTTGCTGAAAATGGTTTATACCGATGATTCATGGTATGTTGTAAGAAACACCAGAGGCGTTACAGGTTTTGTAGGTCCTGGTTCTGAACCGACACCGCTTTCAGAAGAGGAAGTCAAGGCACTTGGTGTTGAGATTAATTCTGTTCAGGTGAATGTTGAGGTCGGCGATCAGGTTCAGGTAAGCGGCACAGCTATGGACGGCTTTGTCGGTGTAGTCCAGAAAATTAATCTTGAAGACGGAACAGTTGACGTTTTGGTTTCAATGTTCGGTCGTGATACTCAGGCAAATCTTGCTCTTAATCAGATAAGAAAGCTTGAGGATTAAAATTAAAACATGCGTTTTAAAGTGGGAGAGATAAAATTTCGTTTAAATTATCTCGGTGTTACCACAATTATGGAGGTGCGGAAAGCATGGCACAGAAAGTAGTCGGCTATATTAAGCTTCAGATTCCGGCAGGTAAAGCTACACCTGCTCCACCGGTTGGTCCTGCATTAGGTCAGCACGGTGTTAACATTATGGCATTTACAAAAGAATTCAATGAAAGAACAAAGAATGATATTGGTATGATCATCCCTGTTGTTATCACAGTTTACGCAGACCGTTCATTCTCATTCATTACAAAGACACCACCGGCAGCAGTTCTTATCAAGAAGGCTTGCGGAATTGAAACAGCTTCAGGTGTTCCTAATAAAACAAAGGTTGCTAACATTACTAAAGAACAGGTTCAGAAGATTGCTGAACAGAAGATGCCTGACCTTAACGCTGGTTCTCTCGAAGCAGCAATGAGCATGATTGCTGGTACAGCTCGTTCTATGGGTATTGTAGTAGTTGACTGATAACTTTGAATAATGACGAAAAAGTTTGAAAACTTTAACGTCTTCTAAAATGGTGGGAGGAAATTTCCGCTAACCGGAAAGGCGTCTGAGCCGCCCGGTATTACCACTTAAAATGGAGGATTTATAATGAAACACGGCAAGAAATATATGGACAGCGCCAAAGCTGTTGACAGCTCAAAGCAGTATGATTCTGCTGAAGCTCTTGATTTAGTTTGCAAGAATGCAAAGGCTAAGTTTGATGAAACAATTGAAGCACACATCCGTCTTGGCGTTGACTCAAGACATGCTGACCAGCAGGTCAGAGGTGCTGTAGTTCTTCCTAACGGAACAGGTAAAAACGTAAGAGTTTGCGTATTCTGTAAAGAAGACAAGTATGAAGCAGCAAAAGCAGCTGGTGCTGAATTTGTTGGCGGTATGGATCTCGTTGACAAGATCATGAAGGAAAACTGGATGGACTTCGACGTTGTTGTTGCTTCTCCTGATATGATGGGTCTTGTTGGACGTCTTGGTAAGGTTCTCGGACCTCGTGGTCTTATGCCTAACCCTAAGGCAGGTACAGTAACACCTGATGTTGCCAAGGCTGTAACAGAAGCTAAGGCTGGTAAGATTGAATACCGTCTTGACAAAACAAATATCATTCACTGTCCGATCGGCAAGGCTTCATTCGGAAGTGACAAGCTTGATGAAAACTTCTCTACACTTATGGAAGCAGTTGTAAAGGCTAAGCCTGCTGCAGCAAAGGGAACTTATATCAAGTCCTGCACAGTTACATCTACAATGGGTGTTGGCGTTCCTGTTTCAACAACTAAGTATGGTGTCTGATTCATAATTATTTGTGAATATAATAAAGCGGATAGTTTTTCTATCCGCTTTTTTAATTTCACTTTCATTATCCATTGACAAAACTGCCAAAATCATATATAATTATATGATAGAGTGCTAAATGAAAAACTAACAAGGAGAGATATAGCTATGGCAAAAAAACAAATGTCCAGACACGGCTTTGAAAAACTCCAGGAGGAGTATACAAGATTAGTTACAGTCAGAAGAGCTGAGGTTGCTCAGAAGCTTAAAGAAGCAAGAGCTTTTGGCGACTTGTCTGAAAATGCTGAATACGATGAAGCCAAAAACGAACAGGCAATGCTTGAAGCTACAATTGCTCAGCTTGAAGAAACTATTTCTAATGCTGATGTAGTTGATGATGATGAGATTTCTGTAGATGAAGTCGGTGTAGGTTCAATTATTAAGATAAAAAGAGATAATGCTGATAAAATTGAAACACTTCAGATAGTTGGTACTACTGAAGCAGATGCTGACAGCGGCAAGATTTCTGACGAATCTCCAATTGGCAAGGCTGCAATGAAGAAAAAGGTCGGCGACTTTTTTATCGTAGAAGCTCCTGTCGGAGAAATCAGATTTGAAGTTATAGAGATATCAAAATAAACTGGACGGTGGATGTGAAAAAATGAGCGACAATAAGAATAATAATATTCCTGAAGAAGAAGTTACACAACAGGATATAAATATACTGAAGAAGGTTCGTCTGGAAAAACTTGATGAACTCAAGGCAAAAAATGCTAATCCTTATGAAATAACAAAGTTTGAAGTTACAGGTAAAAACGCTGAACTCAAAGCCGAATATGAAGCAGAAGAAAAAGCGATTATTGAAGCTGCAAACGGCAATGAAGAAGAAATTGCTGCCGGACTTGACAAAATAAAGGAAAGAACTGTTACAATTGCCGGACGTATAATGAGCTGGCGTGACATGGGTAAAGCAAACTTTATTGATGTCCGTGACGGTTCAGACAGAATTCAGGTCTATGTACGAATGAACGATATCGGCAAGGAAGAGTTTGCTGAGTTTAAAAAGTGGGATATCGGTGATATTATCGGTATCGAGGGCTTTGTTTTCAGAACAAGAAAAGGTGAAATATCTGTTCATGCCCAGAAGGTAACTCTCCTTTCAAAATCTCTTCTTCCGCTTCCTGAAAAGTGGCACGGACTCAAGGATCAGGATACACGCTACAGACAGCGTTATGTTGACCTTATTGTTAATCCTGATGTCAAGGATACGTTTGTAAAGAGAAGTATGATACTTCGTGAAATAAGAAATTACCTTGACAATCTCGGATATATCGAGGTTGATACGCCTGTTCTGCACACACTTGAAATCGGTGCTGCTGCAAGACCTTTCAAAACTCATCACAATGCTCTTGATATTGATATGTATCTGAGAATTGAAACAGAACTTTATCTGAAAAGACTTATTGTCGGCGGATTTGAAAAGGTTTACGAAGTAGGTCGTATTTTCAGAAATGAGGGTATGGATACTTCACATAATCCGGAATTCACATCAATTGAAATGTATCAGGCTTATACAGATTATAAGGGTATGATGGAACTTATTGAAAATATGTACGAAACACTTGCTCTTAAAATCTGCGGTGATACTACTATTGACTATCAGGGAGAGAAAATAAACCTTAAAGCTCCTTGGGAAAAGCTTACAATGGTTGAAGCTGTCAAGAAGTATGCCGGTGTTGATTATAACGACTGGGCAACTGATGAGGAAGCAAGAGCTTGTGCCAAGGAAAAGGGCGTTGAAGTTGAAGAAGGCGAAAATGCTACAAAGGGTCACGTTCTTATTGCATTCTTTGAGGAATTTGTTGAAGATAAGCTGATTCAGCCAACTATTATTTATGATTATCCGGTTGAGAATTCACCGCTTGCAAAGAGAAAACCGTCTGATCCGGCATTTACAGAGAGATTTGAATACTTTGTTTATGCAAGAGAAATGGGCAACGCATTCTCTGAGCTTAATGACCCTGTTGACCAGAAGGAACGTTTTGTAAAACAGGTTGAAGCTAAGAGGGCACAGGGTGCAAATGCCGAGGTTGATGAGGACTTCGTAACAGCACTTGAATATGGTATGCCGCCTACAGGAGGACTTGGATTGGGACTTGACCGTCTTGTTATGTTGCTTACCGACAGTTCATCTATCAGAGATGTTCTGCTGTTCCCGACAATGCGTCCTATTGCACAGGATAACCGCAGAGGCGACGAGAGCGAAAATACAGAAGAATAAAATAATGGGGGATAACACATCAGGTGTATCCCCTTATTATATTTAAGGAGATATAATGCAGGAAAAGGATAATCAGAATAAAACACAGGGGATTTTGGAAACTGTCCGTGAAGTAAATGAAAAGGAACGCCAGAGGGAAGAAGAAAGAAAGATTCAGCAACAGAAAAAAGATGAGGCAAAAAGGGAAGAATATGAGCATCAGCTTGCAGATGAAAAGGTTGAACTTCTTAAACTAAAGCAAGGAGTTATTGATAATTCTGAGAAACTAAATCAGGAAAACAAAGAAAAGAAGAAATACACATTAAGGCAGAAGATAGGAAATTTTATCTATCATAATAAGTGGTGGCTCGGTATCGTAGCATTTTTTGTTTTTGTTGCGGGATTTCTCATCTACGATAAGGTTACAACCGTTAAGTCTGATATAAATATTCTCCTTATTTCAGATGACTCTGATTTGTATCAGCACTACAGGTATATGCTCGATTATTTCGATTCAAATACAGGAGATTACAATAATGACGGAGATACTTGTGCTAACCTTTTGTATATTCCGATTTCCGGAGATGATTCTGACGGAAAGACGATGATGAACGCATATGACAGTAATTTAAGTCAGCTTACAACACAGTTTCAGCTTGGCGAATCCATGATGATAATTGCAGATTCAAAATCAGATAAGCTTGTTGAACCGGAGGATACTCTGGCAAATCTTGAGGAACTTTTCCCGAGCTGTCCATACGTTAAAGGGTATGGTTTGTATCTCAGCGGAACTGATTTTGCAAAACAGATAGGTTATGAAGAAGGTAACGTTCCGGAAGATTTGTACATCGGTATAAGAAAGCCGACAAAGACGCTCAGTTCTGATAAGACCACACAGGATAACTATGATCTGGCAGTAAGGACACTCCAGAACATTATAGATGATTTATCAAAATAGCTGTAATTTCATGGCATATTTTGTAATTGATGACAAAAATTCAATATGCAGACTTGTTTCTGATTGACAATTATTTTAATATATGTTATTATGTTAATTGTAATAAATTTTTTGGGGGTTCATATGAGTAAATTTTGTATGCAATGTGGTAAAGAAATTGAAGATGACGCAAATGTTTGTGTATATTGCGGTTCTGCTCAGAATACAACAGGTGCTGCCGGAGATGGAGCGGCTAAGAAAAAGAGTTTTATTCCTCTGATTGCTGCTGTTGTTGTAGTTCTTCTTGTTGTTATTGTTATTTTTAATCTTCTGTTTTCAGGCGGATACAAACAGCCGGTTGATAATATGATTAAGGCGATTGAAACAGGTAAGGGTAAGTATCTTTATAAAACAATGCCTGATTTTCTGATTGAATATCGTTATGATGATGAAAAGAAGAGCGAAATTATTGACGATCTTGACGACTCACTGGAATATGTTGTAGAAATGCTTGAAGATGAATATGGCGATGATATCAAGGTTTCTTACAAGATAAAGGATAAGGAGAAGATTGACAAGGATGACCTCGAAGACCTCGAAGATAGTATTAAGGATACATACGATGAAAAGGTTAAGGTTTCAAAGGGTTATGAACTGAAAATTGAAATGAAGATCAAGGGCGATGATGACAAAGAAAAAGACACAACCAAGATTAAGGTTTATAAAATTGATGGTAACTGGTGTCTGATGGATTCTTTATTCTAATATAATCAAAAGTTAAGCAGGTGTTTAATGCACCTGCTTTTTTGTTGTCTATAAAAATAAAAACGGACAAGGAATAACCTTGTCCGCACACGCTTTTTTAAAAGTTAAATTAACCTTTAAAATTTAAGATTTTCTGGATACCATCTGTAATTGAAAGGTATTCAGCATAAATCTGATCTAAGTATTCAAGACCTTTTGCCTCGATGTGATAGTAAACTCTTGTTCTACGTTTACCAATCAGTTCTTTTCTGTCGGAAATCATTTCCTTATCGATAAGACGATAAAGACTAGGGTACATTGTACCTTCCTTGAGAATGAAAAGACCATCGCTGCGTCTTTCGAGTTCCTGTGTCAACTGATAACCGTACATATCTTCCTGCTTGAGAAGGTGCAGGATGAGAAGTTCAGTCATACCACGCTTTAAATTTTCTTGTATCTTCATAGAATATCACCTCTTTCTAATTAAACCATAAATATTGATTTTTGTCAATAGATATCCACAAAAAAAGTATAAAAACAATAAAATTAAGACTATATGTACAAAAAAATCATATTATATTGTCAATTTTATACATATTTTATATCTATAAAAGCAAAATAAAATGGAAAATATAATTATTCGTGAAATTATTTTATATTGATATTAACATCAGATCGTCCTGAATTTACCTTGAAATTATATTTTGCATCTTTGTTATCCGGATTTTTTTTACCATTTACAGAAACAGAACCATCTATCACATTAAATTTGTAATCAGATTCATTGCCGTATACAGTTATTTTGATATCTCCTGATTTTGAATTTAAAACGCAGTCACCATTGATCTTTCCCGATAGGTCGATATCCCCGACCTTATTGTTGATAATCAGGGAATTGCTTACAAAATTGCTGAGTGCCGCTTTTCCGGAAGTTGTATAAATGTCTGCGTCGTCAGAATCTATATTAAGACAGTTTATATCTCCGCCTGTGTTGCTTATCTTTGAATAGTCACAGGTAAGATTTGTGATGCTTCCTGTACCCCTTCCGAAGTCAATAAACACCCGTTCAGCTGTAAGGTAGCTTATATCTGTATTGTAGCGTCCGGAATTTATCTGGACATCTTTAAGCGACATACCTGCCGGAATATAAATCGTTATTGTCCCTCTTTTTTTCATGAATCCCGGAATAAAAACATTTTTATACCATTTGTCAATTTCATACATAAATGAAAATGTGTTGTTGCTTGTGCTGTAATCCAGATATTCCTTTGAAACGTTCTGGGCTTCAATTCTGAAATTATCAACATCATTTGACGAGATGATGTTGAGGTCGGCAATGTCCACATTGATATCCATATTGAATATATTTCCCGAAGGAATATTTGCCTCAAATTCGGTAAGGTTCATTGCGTTTATGTAATCTTTTTTAGAACCCATGGCAAGTCCGGTAACAGAAGTTATAATACCGGCTGAAAGCAGAACTATCGGTATAAGGCGTTTCATATATTTTTTTACATTCATGCTTTAACCGCCTTTCTCTTTCCGAGGAACCTGTTTACGAGCTTTATAACACCTTTTATAATTGACCTGTATGCAAATGTCACAAACTTTAAAACAGGCTTGAATATTATAAATGTAAGGCTTGACATTGCAACCCCAACGCCTATAAAGAACAAACCAAGCGAGAGTATATCGAAAAGATAAGGTATACCCATGCAGAAGATTACTATTCCGCCGATAAACAAACCGGCAAGAAGTGCGGCTGCTGCAACGAACATAGCAGCAATGGCAAGAAGTATCAGGAACAGTATTCCACCCCAGACAGGGAAGAGGAGTACTGCCATTAAACATGAAAAATGACGCTGCGAAGCTGTCATATCCTTATTTGCTTTTTTTACATTTGACCGGGTATCATTTATCATATCTGAAAATCCGTTTTTTTTGTTGAGTATTTTTTCAGCAAGAACTTTCGGACTTCCAAGACTTGCAATAACATTATATTCATTTTCAGGACCTGCATCAACAAAATGCTTGTCATAATATTTTATTGCCGCATTGCGTTCCTTAGGCGGAAGCGGCTGCAAGTAATGATTTAGTTTATTCAGGTAATCGTACTTTGTCATCTGGCTGTTACGCTCCTCGGTCAAAATTTTCACATCGCAGAAATGTTTGCAAAACTACACAACACCAATATATATTATAAACTATATCAAATAAAAAGTCAACGAAGATAAATAAACTTTTAATAATAATTTGTAGTATTGTGTATTTTGTTTCTTTGTGATGTAAATTCTCTTCACAGAAAACCGCCGCTATACATATTATATAAAAGAAAATCTTAATGGGAATGAGGGCTTTATATGAACAAAGATATAACATTTCTGGTTGTAGGCGGAGATTTAAGACAGGTTTATACAGCAAAAAAACTTGCGGAACAATATAAGGTTTATGCGTCAGGATTTGATAAAAATATAATTGATTTCGGAAACGCCGTTCACATTGATCATAACATGAAACTTGATGAACAGGTAGACTATATAGTTTTGCCGCTTCCTGTTTCAACAAACGGAATATTTGTCAATGCTCCGTTTTGCAGAAATAATATCTCTCTTGCATCTTTGACACCGCTTATAAAAAGTGGCGGAGCGGTTCTGGGCGGCAAGATAGACCAGTCTTCCATGAAGATTTTCAGCAAATGCGGTATAGAAACTATTGATTATTTTGAAAGAGAAGAACTTAATGTACTGAATGCTGTTCCGACTGCCGAAGGTGCAATACAGATAGCAATGGAGGAAATGGCGACTACCATATACGGTCAGAAGGTTCTTGTGACCGGTTTCGGAAGAATTTCAAAAGTTCTTGTGAAGATTTTAAATGCACTCGGAGCAGATGTAACGGTTACTGCAAGAAAATATTCAGATCTGTCATGGGCAGAAATATATGGCTGTAAAGCAGTACATACTTCTGCTGTATCAGATGATATGCTGAGCGGATTTAACCTTATTTTCAATACTGTTCCTGCAGTGATTTTTGATGAAAAGCGGCTCAGACAAATAAACAGCAGTGCTCTTATTATAGATCTTGCATCAAAACCGGGAGGGGTGGATTTTAATGCCGCCGGTAATCTTGGCGTAAAGGTTGTCTGGGCTCTTTCTCTTCCCGGAAAGGTTGCACCTGTTACTTCCGGGGAAATAATAGCGTGTACTGTTCTTAACATCCTAAAAGAGAGGAGATATACGGATGAATGAACTTTCAAATGTTAAAATAGGATTTGCAATGACCGGATCTTTCTGTACATTTGAAAAAGCATTTTTGCAGGCAGAAAAGCTGAAAGAATCCGGAGCGGAGCTTATTCCGATAATGTCATATAATGCTTCGACAATCAGTTCAAGATTTGGCGAGGCAGAAGAAAATATCCGAAGGCTTGAAAATATATGCGGAAGAAAAATAATAAATACGATTGATGGTGCAGAGCCGATCGGTCCTAAAAAAATGACTGATATTATGGTTGTGTGTCCCTGTACTGGAAATACCTGTGCTAAACTGGCATTAAGTATAACTGATACGCCGGTCACCATGGCTGTTAAGTCACACATAAGAAACAGCAAACCTGTTATAATTGCACTGGCATCAAACGATTCGCTTGCAGGATCAATGAAAAACATAGGTTATCTTATGAACATGAAAAATTATTATTTTGTACCTATTTATCAGGATGATTTCTCACATAAGCCTACATCGGCAATATGTGATTTTACAAAACTTGGTGATACTGTTTTGGCAGTACTTGACGGAAAACAGATTCAGCCCGTTCTTTGCTGATAAAATCAAACAGTCTCTGGAGTGTGCCGGGGACTGTTTTGTGTTGTTAATAAGCATACTTATTAACATGTCTATAAATACACTTGACAAATTACAATAAATGTTATATAATAAATTACTATCAATTACGGAGGAATCATCATGGGCAAAGAAAATTTTAAAACCATAGCAGAAAACCGAAAAGCACGCCATGAATATTTTGTAATTGAAAGTATGGAAACTGGCATAGAACTTGTCGGAACAGAGGTTAAATCACTCCGTCTGGGGCAGGTCAATCTTAAGGACAGTTGGTGTTCAATTGACAACGGAGAGCTGTTTATTAAGGGAATGCATATTTCACCATATGAAAAGGGAAACATTTTTAACCGTGATCCTATAAGAGTCAGAAAGCTTTTGATGCACAGGAAGGAAATAAACCGTCTTTTTGGAAAAATAAAGCAGGATGGACTGACGCTTATTCCTTTGTCACTTTATTTTAAAGGATCGAGAGTTAAGGTTCAGCTCGGGCTTTGCAAGGGCAAGAAACTTTATGACAAAAGGGAAGATGCTGCTAAAAAGGATGCAAAACGTCAGATTGAGAGAGCAGTTAAAAATCACTTTTAATGGGGGCGTAAAGGTTTCGACGGGGACTTTGAATCACAATAAGCGGGTAGAGCTGGCGTAAACTCTTAAAACTGCACCACGTTTTAAATATAAACGCTAGAAATAATATTACAGTTAGCTCAAGAAGCTACGCTGTAGCAGCCTAAGTCTGCTACTGTCCTCCTTTTGAGAACCACGGCTTAAGGTTGGGCATCGATTAGTGGTGAACGTTCTTTTGGACTGTTCCGGCCAGATGAATGTATATGGAACTACTGAAACTGTAAGCCTGTTTGTCGGCGTATGGCAGAGGGAATGTTAAAAGATAAACTACACTCGTAGAAAGTTGTGTGGATTGGTTTTCGGACATGGGTTCGACTCCCATCGCCTCCACCATAACTGCACTTAACCTTTGATACAAAAGGTTAAGTGCTTTTTTCATGCCATAAAGTAAAAAGTGCCGAAAATACGTTGGTTTTTGACAAATGCCTGTTCACGTAACGATTCAGTTCGTTGCGTGGACAGGCATTTTTTATTTTCCAGCCATGCTTGCTAAAAAGCAATCGTTAAAATTTAAGAGCAATCGTTAAATTTTAGGCAGTAATCGTTAAAAGATTGCAGTTATGGAGATTGAAACCATGAAAGAGCATCAGAAAGAAAGTGCGTTATACTTGTGCGACCCCAGTAAAAATGTGACTTGCCAAAAGAGCATTTGCCAGTCACAGTGCGTACTTACAACAAAGGTGGAATATGCGAAAGCAGATACCGATGGCAGTCCGATTATCGTTTACAAGAACCGAATGGAGGCTTTGAGCAGTATCCTCCCGAAAGAAAATGGAACTGCATCCCACGGGGTTTAACCCTCCCCGAATGCCATAGGTGATTACCTAACAATGCCCGTCGGGAGCGTATCCCGACCCACTGCCCGTAAGGGAGAAAATACAACACCTGCTGACCTATCGGCAACACGGGGACGGTGTGGCAGCATCGTAGGCAATTACCTCCTAACTTTGCCTTTATACTACGCTTTGCGGTGAGCGAATCACCGCATAATGGGATGCGTCTTAGTTGTCCAGCCAAGATATGAAGCCTCTGGACAATGCACGGTGCAACTCCGTGACAGCTGTCTCCGTCAGGGAGCATTGTCTATTTCGTTTCCGCTGTCTTGCTGTGCGGTGCAATTCCGTAGCATCCACCAACGCCCGTCGGGAGCGTATCCCGACCCAAGCCTGCCAGCAATCCGTAGACCGTGGATGTAAAGCAACGGTGTCGGCTGACTTTAAAACCGTGCATTGGTGGCTGCACGTTTTCATGACTGGAAAATCATGCTTCCCGTTGCAGATAGCGATTGCAACACGCTTCTGAGTCGTTGAGCGTATCAGCGACATCCAACTTACTTTTCATCCTGAAAAGTAAAATAAATGTTAGGAGTGAATCACTATGGAGAACAACAAAAGGGTTATTGTGCGGGCTACAGAAAAGTATGAATTTTGCTGCTATCTTTCGGACATGGGAGTAGAGCGAATCTATACGGTACTCGCAGAAAATGAAAAGGATGCTCGTGAACGGTTTCATGAGTTGCTGAATGAGGAACGAGTGGAATTACTCCAAATCAGAAAGGTGGATGAGGAAAGATGAAAGACGGAAATTACTATACCGTTTACGGCTGGATGATTAACCGGCTAAAGCTGAAAGGGACAACTTTACAGCTGTACGCAGTGATCTATGGCTTTTCCGAAGACGGTGAAAATGAATGCTCCGGCAGTCTTGCCTACCTTGCTGAAACGACTGGATGCACCAAGCAGACGGTTTTGAATGCCCTGAACAAGCTTGAAAAACTGGGGTATATTTTGAAACGTCAGACAAGGGATGATGACGGTGGTTTGCGAAATCATTATCGGGTGAATTTAACCGCAATCGAACAGCGTGTTTCTCCACAAAAAGTGGAAAGCGGCTGTGGAAAGAATGTTGAAGCAAAGGCTGAAAGGCCTAAAAAATTTACCCAGCCGGTCAAAAAAACGAAATGCCCTCAGCCAAAAAAGAGGAATGCCCCCAGTCAAAAAACCAGACCGTATAATACTACAAGAGAATCAATAGGTTTTGAATTATGTGAGGGGTACGCACGCTCGGAAAAGCAAACATTCGGTGATTTTCAGAATGTTCAGCTGACAGAGAACGAATATGCTCGACTGTCAGAATTGTATGGGACACAATTGCCGCAGACAATCAGCAGCTTATCCAGCTACATGGCATCGACTGGAAAGCACTATCGCAATCATTATGCAACACTGTTTCGATGGTGTCAGCAGGATATTCAGAAAGCAAAAAATCAAAGCCAGCAACACCATGGCTATCGAAATGCAGAGCGAACCAACGAATGGCTATCGGAAAACCGAGAATTCTTAGAGACCCTTGGCGGACTTTACTGAACCTTTGATAAAACAGGGAGTTGAGAGATATGAAATCAAAGAAACCAACACGCAGGCAAAAAATTATTATGTATCAGAAATTGCATCTTGATCCGAACGAGTGGTTTGTAGCAAGATGGAATTCGGCTTCAGATTACATTACGCTTGTCAATCGATTCACTGGCGGAATCGTGCAGAAACTGAATCCGGAGCGTATATAATGGCGGATAAACGGTGCGAAATGTGTGGCAAGCCTCTGATTCATGTGAAAGCTGACCGCAGGTTCTGCGGTGCTTGCATGCGGATTCGGAGAAAGGCTTACGCCAAACAGTATCAAGAATTCAGAAAAGGAATGAATAAAAATGACAACAGAACAGATGCACGTGATTGCAAAAATAATGGATGCCAGAACTTTTGAAAGGCAGCTGGAGCAGACGGTTGAGGAGGCAGCAGAGTTCATTCAAGCAGCTCAGAAAATCAAACGGTATCCCGGAAATTCGTTGCAAATGAATCATCTCGTGGAGGAAACCGGCGATTTGCTGATTACCTTGGAGCAAATTCGGATTTACCTTGTCCGAGATGGCTACGGTGATGCACTGAACAGTATGATTGACTATAAGTTGAACCGGGAACTTGGCAGAATGGAACAGGAGCGTAAGGACAATGAAAGCAAGGCTTATCACAATCGGAGAAAGCGAAATCCGTCAAAGGGTTGAGGAAGAATATCAGAAAAAGAAAGATCAGATTTATGAATCGGTAATTCAAGATGTTCTTCCCCAGTTTATGTCCGTTTGTATGGTGGAACTCAATAAAGAGTTCGGATTTGGAGAAAAGCGACTGCGGTCTGTTTTGGATGGCGTAAAAGACCATTTCAAGCTAATGGACGGGGTCGGGATTTTGAACCATCAGTATTCTACGCTGGACTGTCTTACATACTTGAAAGAAAAGTATGGTATTGATTTGGATGAGGAACTGCTGTAATGGCAGAAAGGCGGTTACAACATGAATAGAATCTGTAGACAATGCGGTGCAGAAAAACCACTCTGGGAGTTTGTTGACCGCAGCAAACAAACTGGTGAACGGAGAAAAATTCATCGTATTTGTGCAGCTTGCAGATCTGAACGTAGCAAAGAACGATACCAGCAGAGACGGAAAGAGGTACTTTCCTACCAAAAACAGTATCGTGAGAAACTAAAACGTGAGAGAATTGAAACTCCCGTCAACTGTGACCCAAAGGAAAGCTGTGGTTCCGTTGACAATGGATATGTTCGCTTGGCTGCAGAAATTCTGAGGAGTGAGTTCTCTGCTTATCGGAGAGCATTGGAAAAGTATGACGGTAGTCCGGAATCTATCGGTAGAATTCGATCGATTGAGCGTGAAATTCTTACGCCGTACTACGCTGCATTGACGATGAATGCCATCGATTTGAAAAGGTACTGCAATGATCTGCGAAAAAAGTATGGCATATATGGAGGGATAGAAGATTGGGCTGGATAAGCGTGAGAGATTCCCTTCCGAAGCTGTTTACTGAAGTATTGATAATGGTCCGAAACAGATGCACGGATTTTAGTAATACATACTATGGGCAGCGTGGCAATAACTACTGGCAGTTTTGGGATTACTCAAAGATTCTTGAAATAACTGATGAAGACGAAAATTATGAGGTGTTGGCTTGGATGTCACTGCCTCAACCGTTCAATGAAAGGAGCAAAAATAATGAAGATTGAAAAAGAAACAAAGGTTGTCATTTTGCAAAATGGGAACGCAGTGATGGCTACACAGTATGTTAACGGCAAGAAAGTAAACGCAAGCATTGCAAGGTGCTGTCCGGAGGATGCTTTTGATTTTGCCTTTGGTGCAAAATTGGCTTTGGAGCGGTTGCTTGATTGTATGGGTTCTGCACCGGAAACGGCTTTTGATTGGGATAGGTTTATTTCCGGTGACGTATGGGTACAGACGAACAGTTCCAACACTGATGCCTTTTTGCAGGCTTGCGAAGAGCATCATTTGACAGATCGAACCGGAGATCGTCCGACAGAGTTGAATGTATTTCGTGACTTTAACAATGCAAGTGAGATTGAAAAAGCGTTGTATGGGATTTTCGGAATGATTCCGAAAGAAAATATCTGGTTTGCAACAAGAGATGGAAAATTGCGGTGGGGCAATGAGAGACCAACTGGAGAAATTTTTGAATGGGGACAGGCAGAATGAACGATTGTGTAAACTGCAAATATGCAAACCAGTCCAAAAACACAAGAGTCATCCGGACACCTGTTGCGGTTATTACGCAGAAACAGGGTGGCATTGTTTGCGAGAATACAGCGCAGAAAACAATACAGATAACAGATGAAGGGATATGCTGTTCTGGTTTCTGTCAGAAAGAACTGAAAGGTGGTGAATGAGAAAATGTGTAAGGAAAGTATCGGGCTTCATCTGAGTCCGGATAATGTGAATCATCCATTTCACTATCAAGGAAAGTACGAGTGCATTGATGAGATGATCGCATTGTTTGGCGTAGATGCTGTTCGCCATTTCTGTATGTGCAACGTATATAAATACCGTTTTCGTGCAAGTCGGAAAAATGGAACGGAAGATATAGAAAAGGCGGAGTGGTACATGGAAAAACTGATGGAGTTAAATCAGGAGGTAAAACATGAAAAAGCTGATTGTTGAGATTGCTGACAAGTATGCATATGCCGCATCAATGACATTTATCGGGACAAATTGTGCCGAATCGGAAGAAATTCATATGACTGTCGCAGCAGTTACCCTCAAGCCAGATATAACGGCAATTGCGGTTTGTGAAGATGGGAGTTCGATTTGGTATGAGGGTGATTTGGAAACCAAAGATCAGCTGTCCATTGAAAAATTGATAAATGCAGTCGGGCAACTGGAAGACTTACGTTGCGACCGTGAGGGCTTTGCAGCTGATTTTGAAGACGAAGAAGATAACGCTTTTTGCCTTGATGTTGCGGCAATTGACACAGCTTTAGCAGCGATAAAGCGGCTGATTGAATTAGAATACGAAAAGGAGTAATTGGAAATGAGCGATGAAACATTAGAACTGCTATGGTCAATGCTTACGAACGAGCAACTTTTGGAACTGCGGGAAAAAGGTGCAATGGACGATCGCACGATGGCATCTTTCAAGACTGAATTATTTAAGCGGTGTCTGATTCAATTTGATGAAGCAGCAGATGCAGTTATGACGGCATTTATGGAGGGCTTGGCATGATAAAAGTCGAAAACACAGAGGTGTATGGATGGGAAGCGGCCATACGGGGAATGCGAAATCCGATGAATAGTTGGGAAAAGTCGGATAGTTGCTATTGCAAGGAACCCATAACAACCAAATGCAACAATTTGGGTTGCTCTCATTGTGGCTGGGCATGGAGCGATTTGGGAAAAAATCCGTTTTGTATTGGGGATAACGATATGGCTTTAATGCAAAAATTAGTCAAGGCAGGTACTGATCATCGGAAGTTTATGCGAATGATTACAGTAAGTTGTGATATAATTGCCCCTCTTTATTGGTGGAAACAGTTTGATACGTACAAAGTCGGAACGGTTACTGATTCTTGCTCTACAATGCATAAAATTGCAGAGCAAGAATTTACATTGGATGACTTTTCGTGCGAGCATCTGTTTAATGGTGCTGAAGAAGGAACAGAATTTCTCAAAGATTTTATGTACACGATTAAAGCCCTCAACAAGGCACGAGAAACATATCTGGAAACTAAAAAGAATATTTACTGGTGGCAAATGATTCAGCTGCTCCCGTCCAGTTATAATCAACGTAGAACCGTAGTACTAAACTACGAAGTATTGCGAAACGCTTGTCAAGCAAGAAAACATCATAAGCTGGATGAGTGGTTTGGATTTTACAAGTGGGCAGAATCACTGCCATACAGTGAACTGATATTGGAGGTGTGAGCAGGTGTATAAGATGAAGTGTCCGAGATGTGGGAAACGTGCCTTTGATATTTCTGTGCTACCTAAAATTCCAGTGATTATTGAACTGAAATGCCCAAACTGCCGGAACATCGTGAAAGTTTCCTGCAGATCCGAGATGTGCATGGCTGATAAGAGATAGATAATATACCGAGCAACGGAGTGATTTGACTACCAAATAGCCGGATAGTATATGAGACGACTGTTTTATATGCTGTTCGGCTATTTTTGTTTCATATACTTGACTTCACTTGAGTTTTTTTGCAAGCTGACTTCTATCAATCAGAAAGGAGTCATGTATATGTATATGAAATTTCGTAAAACAAAAACAGCAGCCAGATCCGTTTATATCTATCGCTTTGCAGATGGAACAGTCGCTGTACTGCATCCGGGAGAACAGGGTGTAAGCACTGAGATCATCGACTTTTTGCACAAGTTGGATGACCGTGAGGTGTATCGTAATCTGAAGCAACGAAAGGTGAAACAACATTGTGCAAAGCCTGTCGATATTGAAGTGGAATCCTTGGAAATCCAGCGTCTGCATGAGGTGGTGTCCAGTCTTACGCCGAAGCAGCAGGATACCTATCGCAGAGTGGTCGTGGAAGGAAATCCTATGACACAGGTAGCAAGAGAAGAAGGAGTATCGGAAACGGCAATTCGGCATCGCATGGCGAAAATCAAAGCCCAAATCAAGAAAAAATTTTGATTTTTCTAATGATGGGGTTCGATTTTATGCTGGTTTTTTCGACTGCATTTATGGAAGGAGGTGGTGCATGATGGCGTGTTTCTAATTCCCATCAAAAATGCTAAGAAAGAAGGTCAAAGAAAATGAGTAAAGAACCTACAACATTACTGGATGTGATTCATGTAATCCGTCAATTGGCAGACAAATTGGAAACCATGGCGGAAACCATGACAGAACGGGAAGTACAGACGTTTGAGCAGGTATATCCGCCGGAAGAAGGCAATACGGAGGCTGTACAGAAGCCGGTGTCTGTGAAAGATACGCCGGCAGTTTCCATTTCTGAGATTCGAGCGGTACTGGCAGAAAAGTCACGTTCTGGCTTTACGGATTCAGTAAAGGCACTGCTCCAGAAACACGGGGCATCAAAGCTGTCTGGTGTTTCTCCCGAAGAATATGCGGTCTTGTTAGAGGAGGCGAAGCAGATTGGCACTTAACGATCATGCAAACCGTTTACACGCAGTGCTTTCTGCTTCATCCAGTGCTCGTTGGCTGGCGTGTCCGCCGTCCGCACAGCTTTGTGCTGCCCTGCCGGATACCGTGACAGACTACGCCCTGGAAGGCACGTGTGCCCACGAGTTGGCAGAGTACAAAGTGCAAAAGCTGCTTGGCAATCCGGCATCTAATCCCACGGAGAACTTAGACTTCTACGATGCAGAAATGGAAGACTGCACGAACAGCTACGCTCAGTACATTGCCGAACAGCTGGCAAATCTGCAAGAACCGATTGTTTTAGTGGAACAGCGTTTGGATTTCAGCCGATATGTTCCCAGCGGCTTTGGCACGGGCGACTGTGTGATTGTTGCAGATGATGTCCTAACTGTCATTGACTTTAAGTATGGTAAGGGCGTAGCAGTATCTGCTGATCACAACTCGCAGATGATGCTGTATGCTCTGGGTGCATTGCAGCTATTTGATGCCCTTTATGACATCGCAGAGGTTCGAATGGTAATATTTCAGCCCAGAATCCAGAGCGTTAGTGAATGCGTTATGCCTATTTCTGAACTATTGCATTGGGCAGAAACAGAATTGAGAACGAAAGCAGAACTTGCAGCCAAAGGCGAGGGAGATTTCTGTGCCGGTGAACACTGTCGGTTTTGTAAAGTGAAGGCAACTTGCCGAAAACGTGCAGAATACAATCTTCAGCTGGCACAATATGACTTTGCTCCCCCGGAAATGCTGGTGGATACTGAAATCGAGGCAGTATTGGAAAAAGCCGATCAATTGGTTTCATGGGCATCCGATATCAAGGAATATGCTTTGCAGCGAGCAATTTCCGGCAAACAGTGGAATGGGTACAAAGTTGTGGAAGGTCGGTCGAATCGAAAGTATACCGATGAGGCAAAAGTCATTGAAAAGGTCAAGTCCTATGGGAAAAATCCATACAATGAACCGGAACTGCTGGGAATTACCGCAATGACAAAGCTGCTTGGCGGAAAGAAAAAGTTTGATGAAATTCTTGGGGATTTCACATACAAACCGCCGGGTAAGCCTGCACTTGTACCAATTTCGGACAAGCGACCGACTTGGAATTCCGCAGAAAAAGATTTTGAAACAATACAGGAGGAAAAATAAATGGCAAACGAAAGAAAAACAAAAGTGATTACAGGAACTGTGCGTTTGAGTTACGCAAACATCTGGGAACCGAAATCCATCAACGGCAGTGCTGCAAAGTATAGTGTTTCCTTGCTGATTCCGAAGTCTGATAAGGCAACTCTTGCAAAAATTCAGACTGCAATTGATGCTGCCATTCCGTACCACGTACTATCAGAAATGGGACCTTCAAAATAAAGTTCCGTTTCTCCGGTTTCTTCATTTTTTATCCAGTTCCAGAAATGTTTATTTTTCATGTGTTTCCTCCTTTGCTGCCGCAAAAGCGCCTGCGTTAATTAATTTTGTAAAGCTTCCATTTACGAGGTACAGGTCTCCGCCTTCTTCGGCAGAAATCATATTCATATCTTCCATTTCACGAATATCATTAGCTGACATCCAGCCGTTCTGACGTGCTGTTGCATAGCCTTGCATTCTGCTTGCATAATCACCACGCAGAAGTCCGTCAACATTGAATTTAATGAAATACTTTCCTTTCTCTGAATCTGAAAGTAATGCTTTCATAAGCCCCTGTTCCCAACGGACAATCCATGGGTCAAGGCTGTATTTCACGAAATCAAGTGACAAGTGTTCTACATTAGAAAAAGTAGCATGGTCAAGGTCACCAATCATGTGGAGAGGTACACGATACAGCCTTGCAATCTCCTCAATCTGAAACTTTCTGGTTTCAAGGAACTGAGCCTCATTATTCGGAATTGCAATGGGAGTGAATTTCATGTAGAGTAGGCAAGTACCGCCGTGCATTGTTTCCAATATCGGTTTGCACAAGCCTCTCTCCAAACCGTGCTTACACCTCTCGATGTACACGGCTTTCCATTTATGTTATGACGAATGATGAATTGCATTATGGCAATTTTTACACACAACCAGAGTTTTTCTTTTTCTTGCAATCATAGCCTTTTCCCATTGTTCTTTTCCGCTGAGATTTTTCAGCTTGTTAATGTGATGAATTTCCAATGGAATATTTGTAGCTCCACAGAGTTCACATTGTTTTGCACGTAACCTATCCTCTAATGCGTTGCTATTTGTATAATGAATGTGATGCGTAATTGTGTCTGCATTATGATAAACAGCACCTTTTTTCAGGTCAGAGAATCTTACTATCATCATTCGTTTTTTACCGTCTTTAGTTCCATAGGGAATTCCCCACGAATGTCCAAACTTGTACATTTTCTTAATAGCTGATATTCTGGTTTTGTGCTTTTTTGCAAGTGTTTTCAAACAGCTGTACTCCATGAGATACACGAAATATGTTAGCTTGCTGAAATTACTTGCAAGACCGTAATAATTGCAAATTCCTCGTGTTTGTGAGTTGTAGGTATCTAACACTTCTAAATCAGATAGTCCTGCCATAGCACCTCTCTGCCATGGAACAAGACTGCCGTCTTTAGCTTGTACAACAATTTCTCTGTCGTACATAAATTTTTCAATTCGTTCCATTGGAACAAGTAATTCTACAGATTGGTTCAATGTTCGCTGTATCGTTCCATTTGCTTTTCGCTTTGTCTGATTGTTTCTTCTGACATTAATGTCATATCCTAAAAATCTTGCATTTTCTGAACTGTGGGTGATTTTTGTTTTTTCATCACTGAGTTCAAGCCTCAGGTTTTCGGAAATGAAAACCGTCAGTTCTTTTTTGATTTTTTCACAATCTTCTCTTGAACCGCTGACACCGATTAAAAAGTCATCAGCGTAACGAACATATACGATTTTTTTGCCAACTGCATTCTTGTATGGCAACTTTCGCTTTTCTGTTTCAAGTCTGTGAATTTCTTTGAGCAATAATTTTTTCTGCACCTCATCTGTCAAATTTCCGTACTGTGCCTTTAGTTTATTGATTTCACGCACAGTTCGTCCATAAACCAATGAACATGATTTTGCATTCGGCTTTGAGAAAGCTTCTCTTAGTAGTTCAACTTTTTTATCAAGCTCATGCAGATATATGTTTGCGAGTATTGGTGAAAGAATACCACCTTGCGGTGTTCCACTGTAGGTTTTGTGATACTCCCAATTTTCAATATATCCGGCTTTTAGAAATTTTCCAATGAGATTGACAAACTTGCTATCTTTGATTTTCTTGGAAATCAGACTTAACAACACATTATGATCGATGTTATCAAAACAGCCTTTTATGTCACCCTCTATAAACCATTTTGTCCCACGAAAATATTTACTTGCCTGTTGTAATGCAGTATGACAACTCTTATTCGGTCTGAATCCATGCGAAAAAACGCTAAAGATTGGTTCATATATGGATTCCAGAATTTGTCTAATCGCATCCTGTATCAACTTATCTGTAAAAGAGGGGATACCTAACGGACGCAGTTTTCCATTTTTCTTCTGGATGTAGGTTCTTTTTACAGGTTTTGGATAGTATTTCTGTGTCTTTAAATCAGCAATAATCTGTTGAACATATTCAACGCTAAAACCATCTGCTGTATCATTATCTACACCTTTTGTTCCTGCACCATTATTAGCGTACAGGTTTTTGTAGGCTGTCATGTAAATATCTTCACGGAGCAAATATCTGTAAAGTCTTGTGTAGATACCATCTGGATGTTCTCCAGAGTTTTTATTCATTCGTTCCAAAATTTCGGATGTTGGTTTCATTTGAGGTTTCTCCTCCCTTTCATCTTTCCTTTTGAAGTCACATAAACTGCATTCCTTCGCCATGTAGGAGCCATTAACTCTTTCAGACTACTACGAATGCTCCGTACCCATGAGTCATATTCAAGTCCTATAACTATAGCCTTTCGGCATTGACTTTTAGGGTATCTCCAGTTAACGTTATCACTTGGTATATTCGGATTATCGGTTCCGCTTTCGACCCTTTAATACGGGTTCTCCCGCTTGTGCTGAGATATTGCAGTTATTCCGCCTTTGAAGGATGTAAAGACGGACACTCTCAGAGTGGGTAACAGGCTACTTTCCAAAATTCCCTCGGAAATGGACACTCAAGTCTTGCGTTTACCAAACTCAGGTTAAACCTTATATCCGATTGTCATTGCAGTTCAGTCGTACTCTTTAGCCTTTGAGTAACTTACCGCTTTTCTGTCGTGCTATGTTCCCGTATCAGCTTTCGCCTTTCGGTTAGACAGATTGACTTGTCTATAACTGTAGACAGCAGCACCTTACGCTGCTTTTGATAACGTCCTATCTGGACGCACGCCCTCTTCCAAAACTGCAACCTTATGGGCGTTTCTGCCACCGTAGGCTCTCTGCCATGCATCACGCACACGCTCGGGATTTTTGATAACTCCGGGGTGTTCAAGTACACCGGACGGACTCGCCCCGTTTCCAAAGAATGACGCACCGTATTCCTCGCAGGCAATAGAAATACCGATTGCATTTTTAGCAAGTGCAATCGGCGAATATCCCA
>ERZ826613.188-NODE-188-length-93356-cov-7.954856_pt1 | contig 93356 bp, 74 predicted proteins | sample MGYA00519925_ERZ826613 | MGnify/ENA primary metagenome ERZ826613 (study PRJEB31778, sample SAMEA3449236) | human gut metagenome | biome: human gut; feature: human-associated habitat; material: faeces | place: United Kingdom | collected 2010/2012 ... | reverse complement strand
CCACGATACCGTCACGGATCACGCGCACCTTATTCGAACGCTTGATCTTACCTTCACGTACCATACATCCGGCAATCGTCCCCACTTTCGTGATCTTGAATACCTGAAGCACTTCCACATTGGCCGTGATCTCTTCCTTGATTTCCGGTGAAAGCATACCTTCCATAGCACTCTTCACTTCTTCAATCGCATCGTAGATGATCGAATACAGACGGATTTCGACTCCTTCTTTCTCTGCCAGACGACGTGCAGGCAATGCCGGACGCACCTGGAACCCGATGATGATCGCATCGGAAGCGGCAGCCAGTACGACATCCGATTCGGAAATCTGGCCGACAGCCTTATGGATCACATTCACCTGGATTTCCTCTGTAGACAGACGGATCAGAGAGTCAGACAACGCTTCTACCGAACCGTCCACGTCACCCTTCACGATCACGTTCAGTTCCTGGAAGTTGCCGACTGCGATACGGCGACCGATATCATCCAATGTAAGCATCTTCTGCGTACGCAGACCCAACTCGCGCTGCAACTGTTCGCGGCGGTTGGCGATTTCACGGGCTTCCTGATCTGTCTCCAGTACGTTGAACGTATCGCCGGCCTGCGGAGCACCGTTCAGACCGAGGATCAGCGCCGGTTCGGACGGACCAGCCTTTTCGATACGCTGGTTACGTTCGTTGAACATCGCTTTTACACGACCGAAATGAGTTCCAGCCAATACGATATCACCGACCTTCAACGTTCCGTTTTCAACCAGCACGGTAGAAACATATCCACGTCCTTTGTCGAGCGAAGACTCGATGATGGAGCCAACGGCACGTCTCTTCGGATTAGCCTTCAAGTCGAGCAAGTCAGCTTCCAACAATACTTTTTCCAACAGGTCCTCTACACCCATACCCTTCTTGGCAGAAATTTCCTGACTCTGATACTTACCGCCCCAGTCTTCAACCAGGTAATTCATATTAGCCAGTTCCTCCTTGATCTTGTCGGGATTAGCATGCGGCTTATCTATCTTATTGATGGCAAACACGATAGGCACACCGGCAGCCGAAGCATGGTTAATCGCTTCGACAGTCTGCGGCATGACATTATCGTCGGCAGCCACAATAATAATCGCGATATCCGTCACCTTGGCACCACGGGCACGCATAGCGGTAAAGGCCTCGTGACCCGGCGTATCCAGGAACGTGATACGGCGTCCACTCTGCAACTTCACGTTGTAAGCACCGATGTGCTGCGTGATACCACCGGCTTCACCGGCAATAACGTTCGCCTTACGGATATAGTCGAGCAATGATGTCTTACCGTGGTCTACGTGACCCATGACGGTAACAATCGGTGCGCGCGGTTCCAGATCCTCTTCAGAATCCTCCTCCTCTACAATGGCCTGTGCCACTTCGGCACTGACATATTCAGTCTTGTATCCGAACTCTTCCGCCACCAGATTGATGGTTTCAGCATCCAGACGCTGGTTGATAGACACCATGATACCGATACTCATGCAAGTAGCGATGACCTGCGTCACGGAAACATCCATCATGCTTGCCAACTCGTTGGCAGTCACGAATTCCGTTATCTTCAGCACTCTGCTGTCCGCCATTTCGCGGTCTTCCTGCTCCTGCATACGGCTGTTCGCTATATCGCGCTTGTCCTTACGGTATTTGGAAGTCTTGCTCTTACCTTTGGAAGTGAGGCGTGCCAAGGTTTCTTTTACCTGCTTAGCTACGTCTTCCTCGCTAACCTCCTGCTTGATGACCGGTTTCTTGAAACGATCCCTGTTATTGTTGTTACGGTTGTTCTTGTTGCCACCTTGGTGATTATTACCACCACCGGCACCTTGCTGACCGCCGCCGGCATGAGGTCCTTTACCTCCACCACCACGGTTGTCGCCTCCACGCTGGAAGTTGGATGCATTGTTGATATCCACCTTCTCCTTATTATTATTAATGCGGAGACGTTTCTTCTTGTTGGCATTGGCATCGGCATCTTTCTCCTTGCCATCCTTCGCTTTGGTGTCTTCGCGGCGGATTTCTTTGATGATCGCCTCTTTCATCAGCTTCTTCTGATCCTGACGAATTTTCTCCTTCTCTTCGCGCTCCTTACGTTTCTCCTCTTTGGATTTCTTCTTAGGGCGCGTAGACTGGTTCAATGTCGCCAAATCAATCTGACCGATGATATTGATCTTAGAAACAAACTCCGGCTTGTGAATTGTGAAGATTTCCGCTTCACCACTCTTTGCAGGCGCTTCTTCTGCCACGGCAGGTTTCGCCTCTTCCCGGACAGGTGCCGCGGGAGCAGGTGTTTCTTTTTTCACTACTTCTTTCGCTACTACCGGAGCGGGGTTGGATGCAGGTTTTTCTGCAACGACTGCTGGCTTCGGTTCTTCTTTCACCACAGGAGCCGGTTCGGGAGCCGGAGTCGGCTTCGGTTCCGGTTTCGGTTCGGGCTTTAATTCCGGTCTGGGTTCCGGCTTCGGTTCCGGTCTGAACTCAGGCTTCGGTTCCGGTTTGGGCTGCGGTTTAGGTTCTTCCTTTACCACAGGCGCAGATGTTTCCACTTTCTTTTCTTCCACTTTTTCTACTACCGGTTTCCGGTTCAGTTTATCCAAGTCTATTTTTCCGACAGGTTTAAACTTCGGACGTGCATCTTCGGGTACAACAGTCTTTATTTCTTCAACTTTCGGTTTCTCCGTAGTCTCAGCTTCGTAACCATCGATAGATACCGATGCTTTGTTACGGTCTTTATTCTGCCGTTCCTGAATGAAACGTTCCGATTCAAGTCTAAGATTCTTATCTGTACTGAACTCTTTCACGAGCAAGGCATATTGCTCCTCGTTAATTTTTGTGTTGGGGTTTGCCTCAACGGCAAATCCTTTTTTCTGCAAGAACTCAACGACCGTTGAAATTCCTACATTCAAATCTCTTGTTACTTTATTTAACCTTATCGTCATACTAAAAAATTAATGAATAATGTGGAGAAAGAAGTTAGTGCAAACAGAAACAGATGTCGACAGACACTTTATTCTGCCTCAGGGGCAACCTCGGGCTCTGTCTCAGGCACAACCTCAGGTGCCGGTTCCAATTCAGGTTCGCCTTCTTCAAACTCCAAACTTAAAATGCGTAATACCTCGTCCACCGTTTCTTCTTCCAAGTCGGTCTTTTCAATCAACAACTCGCGCGGAGCGTTCAGCACGGCCTTCGCTGTATCGATACCAATCGACTTGATGGCATCAATCACCCAACCGTCGATTTCGTCTCTGAACTCATCCAGATAGATATCTTCATCCTCAACAGCCTGATCCAACTCACGGAATACGTCAATGGTGTACTCGGTCAACATACTGGCAAGTTTGATATTCAAACCGCCTTTACCAATAGCCAGCGAAACCTCTTCAGGCCTCAGAAATACTTCTGCCTTACGTTCTTCTTCATTCAGACGAATAGAAGATATCTTCGCGGGGCTGAGGGCACGCTGAATAAACAACTGGATATTGGACGTATAGTTGATTACGTCAATATTCTCGTTGCGCAACTCACGAACAATGCCATGAATACGGCTACCCTTTACACCTACGCAGGCACCTACCGGGTCGATACGGTCGTCGTACGACTCAACGGCAATCTTGGCACGCTCACCGGGGATACGGGCAATCTTCTTAATGGTAATCAGTCCGTCATTGATTTCGGGCACTTCCATCTCGAACAGACGCTGCAGGAATACAGGCGATGTACGGGAAAGGATAATCTTCGGATTGTTATTCTTGTTGTCCACACGGGCCACCACGGCACGCGCCGTTTCTCCCTTGCGATAGAAATCGCTCGGAATCTGTTCCGTCTTGGGCAGCAGCAATTCGTTTCCTTCATCATCGAGCAGCAGCATTTCCTTCTTCCATATCTGGTATACTTCCGCATTGATGATATTACCCACCTTATCAATATATTTATTATAGATACTGTCTTTTTCCAGTTCCAAAATTTTAGAGGCCAACGTCTGACGCAGGTTCAGGATGGCACGTCGTCCGAAGTTCGCGAAGATTACTTCATCCGTCACTTCCTCGCCCACTTCATAAGAAGCATCTATTTTCTGTGCTTCCGATAATGCAATCTGCAAGTTCGGATTTTCCAGGTCTTCATCCGCCACTACTTCACGGTTGCGCCATATTTCGAAGTCGCCCTTGTCCGGGTTCACAATTACGTCGTAATTCTCATCGGTGCCGAACATCTTCGCGATCACACTACGGAACGACTCTTCGAGCACGCTCACCATGGTGGTTCTATCGATATTTTTCAGTTCCTTAAATTCCGAAAATGTATCTATCAGGCTGATAGTTTCTACTTTCTTGGCCATAGTCTTATTTAAAACTGATTAAGTATTTAGTATATTTTATTTCATCATACGCAAGCATTTCGTCTTCCTGCACCAGCTGGGGACGCTTGGCTCCTTCGGGTTTCACTTTCTTCTCTACAGTTACAGTGAAATGCTGTTCATCGGCTGCCTTCAGCACGCCACACAACTTGCGTCCATCTTTTCTCAGCACTTCCACTTCTTTTCCGATGTGGTTGGTGTACTGTTGCAACACTTTAAATGGCTGTCCGATACCGGCAGAACCTACCTCCAACTCATAATCCTCATCCTCACGGTTCAACTTGGATTCGATGTATCGGCTCAACTCCACACAATCTTCAATCCAAACCCCTTCTTTGTGGTCAATTTCCACCACAATCTTGTCGTCCGGGCTGATAGCTACTTCCACCAGAAAGTACTCTTTTCCGTCCAGCCACTCGTCAACAATCTGACAAACAGTTTTCTTTTCTACCATTGATTAACTATATAAGAACAAAAAAAGGAGCTTAATTGCCCCTCCACCTTTCATCCATTGCGGTTGCAAAGATATAAATAATCTATTCGACTACAAAATATTAGAGAAAAAAAGAATGATTTAACGCTCCTGAAAGAAGAAAGTAATGCAAATGACTTCTGTAAAACCGCTTCGATATGGCAAGGTCGATTCTGACATTTTGTATTTTATGCATAAGGAGAATGCCGTATATCCGTCCTTCCGCCGGTCTGGATGGAAATACGCAAGTAAAAAAGTGTATCTGGCAGACTGACAGAGGGATACATAAATACGGACAATGCTGAAAAATAAAACAGACGCGGTTTGGCAACCATAAACTGTTGGTTTGCATTGGATATATGGATCGTAGGCGTTCCATATATAGATGGCAAGTATTAGATATATAGATCGTAAGCGTTAGATATATAGATAGCAGACATTAGATATATAGTTTTGAGGCGTAAGATGCATAGTTATCTTGCATAAAGTCTGTATAACGACTGTATATTATTCAATATTCCGTATTTATATTCCTTTGAGAGACAGAACAAGATGCTATTTCCACTCTTTTATAAAAACGGAGCGTAAGTAATACAGGCTTTTTACTATCTTTCTGCATACAAGAAAGCCAATAGTTCGAAATAAGGGAACTATTGGCTCTATCCATAGGAGGTAAAATGTACCTGAACTTTTATATATTTTTATTTATTCGGCGTATCCCATTTCCTGGTATCCGTACAAGTAATATTCAAAGTTTGATTACCCGTCTGTATGCGAAAGTCGCCTTTTTCCAGAATCCATTTGCCATCATAACCCACGAAAGCAAGGTCGGAGCCTTTCACTTTCAGCGTAACGGTTTTCGTTTCTCCCGGTTGCAGTTCTACTTTCTCAAAAGCACGCAGGCGGCGGATATCAGGAGTCAGGGAAGCGATCAGATCGCTACTGAACAGCAGAACGCTTTCCTTGCCGATACGGTTACCGGTGTTCTTCACATCAACGGTGAAAGTAAGTACATCGTCAGCCGTAAAGTTGGTTTTATCCGCTTTGAGGTTGCTGTAAGCATAGGTAGTATAGCTCAATCCGTAACCAAATGCCCATTGCACGGACATCACGGCATCGTAATCATAAGCACCCGACATCTTTTCAAGGTCTTCGCACGGCTTGTAGTCGTAAGTGAACAATGAATTGATTTCCTTCGGATAAGTGTAAGGCATCTTACCGCTGAAGTTGGCGTCTCCTGCCACGAGGTTTGCCAAAGCATCACCTCCATAGTTACCCGGAAGCATGGTGTTGATAACAGCCTTTGCCAACGGTTCTATTTCGTTGACGATGCGCGGACGACCTTCGTTCAGAACCAAAACAACCGGCTTTCCGGTGGCAGCCAATGCTTTCACCAGATTGAGTTGGCTTTCGGAGAGGAAGAGGTTGTTCAGGTTACCCGGAGTTTCGCAATAGGAGTTCTCACCCACACAAGCGATGATATAATCCGCATTGGCGGCAGCAGCTACGGCCTTATCTATTTCCGGAACATTTTCTTCCCACCATGCGCCACCTTCCTTATAAGTGACACCCGGCTCATAGATGATATTGGAAGCACCGAACTTCTGAGTGAACGATTCAAGAATGGTGTTATAATCCGCCGCTAATTCATCCGCCCTGTGTCCTTGCCAAGTGTAAGACCAGCCACCGTTGAGCGTACGCATGGAGTTGGCATTAGGACCTGTAATCAACAGTTTTTTATCTTTGGGCAACGGCAAGATGTGATCGGTATTCTTCAATAAGACCAGAGACTCTTCGGCAGCCTGCAAAGCAGCCGCGGCATGCTCTTTACCTCCGAACAGGGGGAAATCCTTGTGATTATAAGCAGGTGTTTCGAACAAGCCCAAGCGATACTTCATGCGCAGCACGCGGCGTACAGCATCGTCAATGCGGCTCATCGGCACTTCGCCTTCTTCCACCAACTCTTTCAGGTATGTACAGAAACTCCATTCATAAGGCACCATCGACATATCGATACCGGCATTGATAGCTATCTTGATAGCCTCTTTCTTGCTGCCTGCAATCTTATCGCGGGTGTAGAGGTTATTGATATCCGCCCAGTCGGTCACAATCATGCCGTCCCAGTTCAAGTCCTCTTTCAGCCACTCGGTCAGCAGTTCGTAGTTGGCATGGAAAGGAAGCCCGTTGTTCATGGCGGAGTTCACCATAACAGACAAAGCACCTGCCTTGATACCTTCGAGGAACGGAGCGAAATGTTTCTCGCGCATATCCTGCACGGTGATGGACGAAGGGGTACGGTCTTTACCGGAAACAGGCACACCGTAACCCATATAATGCTTGATGCAGGCGGCCACTTGTTGCTTTCCTATATGGTTAGGATCACTGCCCTGGAAACCGAATACGGCTTCGCGCCCCATTTCGGCATTCACGTAGCAATCTTCGCCGTAGTTCTCCCAATGACGGGGCCAGCGGGCGTCACGTGCCAGGTCGAGCACCGGAGCATAGGTCCAGGGGATACTTCCGGCCTTGGTTTCATAAGCGGAGATGCGGGCACCTTCACGCACCAGTTCGCGGTTGAAGGTAGCTGCCATATTGATGCCCTGAGGGAAGAAAGTTCCGCCCAATGTATAAGTTGTTCCATGTATCTGGTCTACACCATAAATACAAGGAATACCCATGACTTTCATCGATTTGTCCTGTATCTTCCGGATGATTTCTTCCCACTTCTCTTTGGATTGGGCAACGCCCTGGGGTACATTCAGGATAGAGCCGACTTTGTATTTGCCGATAACGGTATCCAGCAAAGCATCGTCTATCTGAAATTCTTGGGTCGAATTATCACGTTTGGTAATGACGTCAATGGTAAGCTCGGTCATCTGCCCAATCTTCTCTTCAAGGGTCATCTTCTTGAGCAAGGCTTCTACCTTCTTTTCTATTTTCCCGTCTCTTGGGATGGCAGGAGCCACTGTAGTTTGCGCCGTAGCGGCCAACATCAGCCCGGAGAGGGCTGCGGATAAGATTAATTTTCTATTCATGGTATTGTTTTTGGGTTTTCGGAGGCAAAGATATGTCAAAAGTTACCACAGATCACACAGATTCACACAGATTATTTATATATATTGTATTCGATCCGTGTCAATCTGCGTAATCTGTGGTGATAAGTTTCTTACCTGAACAACATCGGAACGAACTCCGTCAGATAAATACGCCAGTTCTTCCAGATATGTCCTTCGTCCGATTCATAATAGGTATATTTATATCCCTTTTCATCCAGCAGTTTACGGTATTCCTCATTGACTTTGTAGAGGAAATCCGTCTTACCGATGGCAATCCAGTAAAGGGCGGGATTTTTGTCAAACTGCACTTTCAGCTTTCCTTCCATGTTCTCGTATATCGGTGAAGACACCTCTTTGTTAGGCATAATGGCAGCAGAAAACAGTCCGATATAATTAAACATATCAGGATATTGCTTGGAAATATGCAAAGAATGGAAACCACCCATAGACAAACCGGCAATGGCACGACCGGATTTACTCTTTATCGTACGGTAGTTTTTATCGATGAACTTCACGATCTCGGGAAACGCCTGTTCATAAGATCCCTCCATTGTCTTGGGTAACTGCATTGTCGGGGGAACCATTCCACGGGATGACTCTCCGGGAGCAGCCTCCTGTGAAGCATTGCCGTTCGGCATTACTACAATCATAGGCTTTGCTTTCCCTTGTGCAATCAGGTTGTCCAGTATCTGTGCAGTACGGCCCAGGGAAATCCATGCCTCTTCATCACCCCCCATTCCATGAAGGAGGTAAAGCACGGGATAGCGCTTGCCGCTGGTTTCATAACCGGCAGGGGTATAGACCGTCATACGACGTTCCAGACCAAGCGCCGGACTATCATACCATATCCGGAAGACGGTTCCGTGAGGCACCGGATTGACTTTATAAAAATCGGCACGATCACCGCCTATGATAAATACGTTGGTTAAGGTGGACACATCACGGATCAGGTAGACATTGGCGGGATCGTTCATCCGCAAGCCATCTACTATGAAAGAGTAGCTGTAAAGCTCCGGTTTCAGAGGTTCGGGAGTAGTATATTCCCATACACCCTCCTGCCCTTCCTTCAGATCCACAATTCCGGGAGCCTCAAACTTAGCATTCTTCTGTACAGGCAGGAAATCTCCTGTAAGCTGTACTCTCACCGCTTTTGGTGCTTTGAAGCGGAAGGTTACGGTATTGTTGTCATGAATCTCGGGAGATACCACGGGAGCAGTTCCCCAAAGGGCTTGTTGTGCAAACATCGTCACACCAATCAGCAAGGCGACGGTTAAAGCTGTTAATCTTTTCATAAGTATGTATATATCAATGTTCACGAATATAGTTTATAATCAGGAAACAGGCAGGTTCGAGTACTGTGCCGTGATTGAAGCCTTGCAACTCATGCAGAGTCACCTTCTTATTACCGATATTCTTCGCTACGGAAGCGAATAAAGCGTTCTCTTCCCATCGATCTGCCATTTCCAGATTGCGGTCTCCGGTTATCAGTATGACAGGAGGGGTATCTTTACGCACACGGTTCACCGGGGCATATTCATCTATAATAGGAATACCGTTCGGCAACCCGCGTTCTTTACGAATCGTGAAATGGGTCACCGTCTGTCCGCTGACGGGAAGATAAGCCGCCACTTTATCGGCATCCGCACCATAAGCTTCCATGTACTTCTTATCCATAGCCAATATCAGTGCAAGGTAGCCGCCTGCAGAATGTCCGGAAACAAATATCTTGTCTTTACTGCCGCCATATTCTTCTATATGGTTGAATGTCCATGCCACGGCAGCCGCAGCATCTTCAATATAAGCGGGATTCTTGGCCTTGGGACTTAGACGGTAGTTCACCGCCACCACTGCAAAGCCTCTGTTCATCAGTTCCTGGGGGATGTGTTTTCCACCGCCTTCCAGACCACCGCCATGAAACCATACGATAGTGGGAAAATCTTTTTTGTCCACCGGATAGTAGACATCCAGTTTGCAACGTTCCTTCCGGTAAGCGTCAGTCTCGGACTTGGCAATATACGGCAGGTCTTTTACGGTTTTATATACTTCCTGCGCATGCAGGGTTAACATACAGAATAATAGCAACAGAAGTGTCACTTTCCTTTTCATGGCATATTTGTTTAAAGGTTTGTAGCTGCAATATTAGGCAAATAATTTTAAAGAGCGGCTTCTTAATTGTTGAAAAGATTGTCTGTACGTTCAATTTTAATCATTACATTTGCGCAAGCATTCAATTTCTTACAATTATGGCACACCACTTGAATACCAACAAACAGTTTATGGTAGGCAACGGCATCCTGGCCTTTGCAGTTATTTTCGTTGTCGTCATCTTCATTTACATGAGCCTGCGCCTGCAGAAGCAGAAAGATGAAGACCGGAACTTTATCGAAACGTACACCATCACCCTGGAAAAAGGATTTATAGGAGATTCCCTGTCACTAATGATTAATGACAGCGTGCTGGTGAATAAGAAAATAACCGAAGAACCATTCAGTATGGATGTGAAACGTTTTGCCGAACAGAGCGCATTGTTGATTGTGGATAAAGCAACGGATCAGCTATCCCTGTTTGAACTGAGTGAGAAAGGTGGTAACTACCGGTTTGAAAAAGAGAATGGGGAAGTAAAACAGTTGGCGCAAAAATAATTCACCACAGAGTAGCACAGAGTCTCACAGAGTTTAATCTATTGAAATAAAACTCTGTGAGACTCTGTGCTACTCTGTGGTGAGAACTTATTTCACCTGAAAATAGAACTTATGCTTCAGTGATTTTCCCGGCATCTTAAATGTCAGTTCCACAAAGTTCTCTTCATCTTCCAGACAGTCTTCGCTATTATAAGTTATCAGAATGTCTTCGCCACATGGCACAGCTTTCAGTTGGGAAGCGCAGTTAGAAGTAAGTTTCGGCATAGCAGCCGTAGTTATCTTCTTTCCTTTTATAAATAAGGAGACTATATAAGCATCCTTGCCGTCCGACTTTCCTTCGGCAGTGATAAAGGTTGGCAACTTCCGATAGTTCTGAACGACACCTTCCGCCCATTCACGGCGTGTCTTATCGAAGAAATATTCTACGGCGGGACGCATTTTTGTGATGCACTGGTCTATTTCTTCCACCGAAGAGATATCAGAAATACACTCTTCCATCTTCTTTATCAAGTCTTCCATCGCACGATCCTGCTCTTCAAACTGACGGACCAACGCTTTATGTTCGCTTTCAGGGAAGGGGTAGCGTATCGCATAAGCGTACGTTATTTTACCGGACTTCTTATCACGGCGTTTCTCCCAATACGACCCATCGACTTTAGAAAGTGAGATCCCCTTGATAAAAGGCAAAGAAGCTGCACGGGTAGAACCTTCGGCCATATACTGATCGACAAACTCCGTGATACGGTCACCGTTACCGGAAGTCTGTTTCACTGTATGCGAATCCGAGAACTCGACATTCTGTGCCACAGCTTGAATAATCTGTCTCTTCACGCTTTCCAGGCATTGCTGACGCGCCTCTTCCATCGAACCAGTCTCAGCAGAAGCCACGATATAGCCGGACTCCGCAGACTCATACCAGACGGGAGCTTTCTTATCGCTCTTTTCAACGACTTTATATGCCTGGGCAAACAATGAACCTGTTCCCATGCAGAAAAGCAAGGCAACCGTAATTCCTATTCTTTTCATCTTCATAAGCGGTTTTCCTTTCTTTATTTCCAATCAACGGGCAGATTATGGATAATCACTTTACAGTTATCCACCGTCATTTCTACATACGAAAGTGTAGCACAAGGAGTACTGACACCTTTGATTTCGAACACCTTACCTATTCTGACACCTTTTGGCATCTTGTTTCCATAAGTCCAGGAAGTACAGCCATTCGTCTCTATCTGAGAGAAATTAGTAAAGGTCGCACCATCCGGATCAATCGCCGAAGTCATACGAATAGTCGCACTGTTATTCGTCACACCTGTATTGGTGAAGCGGGCATAGACACGAATACTTTCAGCCGTTTCATTGCCTTCACAAGACACCAGTTCGAAAGAAAGGTCATTGCAGGAAACCGAAATCTTACATTCGGGCAAAGGAGACTTCTCAGGCTGCACGACAACCGGTTCAGGAGACGTCACAGGCTCTGCGACAGGAGTAGGTTGCACTTCCGGAGCAGGTTCCGGGGAAGCCGGTTCTTCGGGAGCCGGTTCAGGAGTAACAGGTGATTCTTGCGGCTCCCGCTTCCCTATCTTTTGCAATATACCCAACACTTCATCGTAGCAAGGTACCGTTTCGGGAACTATAGACAAATAATCCGCTGCTTCATTCAAGAGCCCGGCATCTATCAGCACCTCCGCTTTTTTAATGATGACAGGACAATTCTGCTGGTAGAAATCAGCAATACGCTTACGTGTAGTGCGGATGAAACGTACAAAAGCCGGATCGGTAACCTTGATGCCGGAGATAAGCGAAGCAATCGCATCGTCCTTACTCCCGGTAGCGTCTCCCTGTACCTCGATAACGGCCGTTCCATATACACTGTCGTCATACTTATTGCGGGCAGTCAATGAAAATTCACCTGTAACCAGCGTCACGTCCCGCAGTAATCCTTCCGTCTTCTTCGTCTCTCCGAGAACAAGTTCAGGCTGAATGACGAACGCATTGTAAAGTGAAGCAGTTCCGGCATTATTGCGGGCAATAATTTGCTCCACTTTCAGTTTCAGTGCATCCATGTTCTTCTGGCTTAATCTCTTCTGCGTGGGCGTACCCGCCACAAAATGAATGTTATCCTGCGCCGCCGCACCCAGCGAAACGAGCAGCAGTAAAGCCCATAGAAATCTATTCTTCTTCATAAAATGCAGATTTATTTAATGGTTACAGTCAACCCTTGCCCCATTGTAACTACAGAGGCAACATATTCTCCCCCTAATTTCTCATCGAGGAAGTTCTTCAGTTCGGTACTGAAGCGGGAAATGGTATAAGCGCGTCCCTGCGCTTCATCCCAAATTGGCACTTGTACGGACATATCGATCACCTTGTCGTTGCTGCGGCTCATATCGTAAACACCATTCAAGGCGTGAACCTGCAACCAGTCTTCCAATACGGTCTTGAAACTTGCGCTTCCATCGGGCAACGGCTGGTCAAAATCCCAGTCGGTGATGGATTTCGCCAGTACCATTTGGATAGCCATCTCACGACCATTCTTCACAATGTCATTGAAAGAGGCCTGCAACTTGGTAAAGAACTCATCTTTTACCTTTTTGAGAGCATAGTCCGTCAGCTTAATGGTATCTGTAGTGACGTACTTACCACTTTGGAAAGTGGCGCTTGCCAGATTGCCTGCCGTCTGAAATTCAGTTGCCGTCAGCTCCAGCGACACTTCGCTTTGACGTCTAGTATCAGTGGTTGTCATCACTTTGGCAGTCACAATGATATCCGCACCCATATTCTGAATCATCTTAGTTACGGCATCAGACTGAGTACCGGCTGTCAGCACGTCATTCCGTTTCGCCCGTTTCAGTTGGGCAAGGAAATCTTTCGTCTTATATCCGCGTGAACTGAACTCACTGGTCATTTTGCTCACGGCATAACTCAACATCTGATTGTGATCCAGGATAGCACGTATATCTTCATCTTCCCTGGTATAAGGAACCACCGTCACCGTAGGCAAACTTACCTGGCTGTTGGGAGTGCCCACTGCCATACCAAGATTAGTCTGCACCTTATTCCGGTTCAGATCTTTCTGCAAAGCATCGAACAGAATAGTCATTTCCACCGTGCAGCGGTATTGCTTACCTTGTTTTTCCGGTCCCTCCGTAACTGTATAGTCCTTAACAAACACGGAATAACGGTTTTCATCGAAAAAGCGGCGGTCATAGTCAGGTTTTGCAGTAGAAACCATCGGATTTCCCTTATTGACTCCATCCACCCCCGTATAGAATAAGGTATAGAAGGCAGACTTCAATGCCATATTTGCCGCCTCTTTTTTCTTCTCACTGATACCCAGGGCACGGACAGTCAATGTGTTTCCCTGCTGTTGCAGAAAGACCACTTCACTGGAATAATTCTGTCCGCAAAGAGTGGCGGACAGAAATATTCCCAAAAGAAACATAAAACAATGCTTCATAATAACTGTATGGTTTTATTAGTTGAAAATCCCGCCCATCAATGTCTGTTCGCGGGAAACGATCTTTATCGGTTGCTCATCACGGATGGCTTTCATGATTTCTTCACCACCCTTCTGCACCTTACACAAAGAGATATCATCTCCTTCAACCGCCTTCACGGTCAAACGGCCGATTTCCTTCTTGGCTTCTCGTCCGGCAACTTCACGTATGGCATAAACAGTAAATTTCTGGGCTTCTTTCACACCATTCATGGAGCCGAGGTTAATGTACACTTCCTCTGCCTTGCCTTTCTTCTCGCTATTTACTTCAAGGATAGTTCCTTCCATTTTGAAGTATTCATCCACAAAGTCGCGCATGCTGTATACCGCACTTTTGATAGTGTTGGCAATGGCTTCTTCCTTATTGCCACCGGTTCCTCCGGTCAGTCCGCTGTGCTGGAACGTCTTTGTACCGATCAATGTACCGTTCTTCGGATTGATAACTTTCAGTGTATAAGATACTGAGCCATCATAATATCCTTTTCCATCTCTTGTCTTATAAGCAGCAGTCATAGAAGATACCTGACCTGTAATGATGAACTGTGCCCCTAATTCTTCCATCACTGAGAGGCGGTCCATTTCATTATCGTCACCCGAAGAGATATTAGCAGATGAGCGACGTTGCGATTCAATACGCAAGGCATCCTGTGCATCCACATCAATCAGAATCACACGTTCCATCTTCTGTATACCCTCAATCACCGTATTACGCAAGCCCTCTACCCACGAGAACGGTGCATCGCTGGATCGTTTGAAATAGTCAATGAATACCGTAGGTTTTCCCTTCGGCTCATCAAAGTTCTGGCAATAACCGGCAAGTGAATATACCACACAAAACACTAAGAGTACAATCTTTCTCATAAACTTCTTGAATTATATAATTTAAACTTCTGAACTTGCATCTTACTTTAATTTTTCAAAAATAAACATTTGTTATCAAACCGCAAGAGCGTTTACGTTTATTAACTCAAAAAAGAAATACAATCACGGAAAACAGTGACAACCCCTATACCGTGTACCGATTGTATCAGAATCATGTCCGCATCGTACCCCAACCGTATCTGCACCGTACATTCTCCACTCAGAGGTACCTCTGACCGAAGGAACTACGGAGTTGGTACGGAGCAAGTACGGCTCAGATACGATTTAAGGGTAAGCCAAGTCGTGATAAGTGAGTCGGTAAGTTATGGTAAGCCGTGGTAAGTGAGCTGGTAAGTCGCGGTAAGTGAGTTGGTAAGTCGTGGTAAGTGTACAGTAGCAATATGTGGCACGACTTCAAGTGGTTAAAACTCCGTGCGATATTGCCTCAATTCTTTCCGCAAAGCTTGGGCTTTTCCTTCCGTCAATTCATCGAGAAGTGCCCAGAAACGCTCTCCGTGATTCATCTCACGAGTATGAGACAATTCGTGCAGAAGTACATAGTCTATCAGATGTTTCGGCAACAAAACCAGATAGTAAGACAGGTTGATTGTGCGCCGTGCCGAACAACTCCCCCAGCGTCCACTGCTGGAATTGATTTTTACACTTTGGTAAGGCAGATTGTGTTTCTGTGAAAGCATATACAGACGGGGTGGAAGAATGATCTTTGCATTACGACGCAGAGCCTCCTCGATAACTTTACGTAACCATGCTTGTAATTCCGCATCAGTAAAATCAGCTCCCGGCGGACAGATAATCTGCATCTCTCCCAACTCGGAGCGTGAAAGGAAACGTTCGCGCTGTCCGCTTACAAGACTTAATTTGAAGAACTCCGTATCAATCCGAAAATTTAAGTCTATCAGAGAACGAGTATATTTTTTCCGGGCCACCCGCAAACGGGGACGCAGTTCTTCTATCGCATTCTTTATCTCTTTAAGTGTAGTTCCAGGCGGAATGGTTACATAGATAGCGTCTTCCCGCGTACGAAAAGTCAAACGCCGCGCACGGGTATTCACTTTAATAAGAAAGCGTCCAAGTTCATTATCTTCCAATACATTTTCCAAAACGACAAAACCTCCCAATGAATAAACAGACAAATAAACGAAATATCGTTCGAATATACAAATGACTAGATACCCAAAAACGGACAAGTGTCCGAAAATGAACACTTGTCCTAAAAGAATACATGCTAATTATCAGCACTTTATTAAATTGGCATGAATATTGACCTATAAGATGCAACCGGACGTTGCCAAAAAAGTTTCTGAAAAAAGAGAAAAAAGTATGCAACCTTTTTTAAGTAACTTACGTCTAATAGATAAACAGGAATAATATAAATGAATAATTATAAAACTAAAAAAGTTATGAAAAAGTTAGCAAGCCTCCTTACATGCATCTGTTTAATCCTTAGTACAACAGCGTGCTCACAAAGCAAGAACTACAGTTCAGGCAACTGGGGTAGTAAAAAAGTGATAGCCAGCAACAAATACGTAACAAAGGACATCAAGGTAGATAACTTCAAGAAAATCAGTGTAGCCGGTAGCCCCGATGTTACGTTTACTCAAAAGTCGGGACGCCCCGAAGTAGAAGTCTACACCTCGGACAATATTGTTGACTTGCTGGATATTAAAGTAAAGGACAACACCTTATATATAGGTTTCAAGAAGGATGTCAATGTGTCTTACAAGAAACTGGAAGTACGTGTATCTGCCGAAACTCTGAATGGGATTTCTGTTGCCGGTTCAGGGGATGTCTTCCTGAAAAACGGTCTCCAGACTAATGACAATTTATCAATCAATGTTGCCGGTTCAGGAGATATCAAAGGCAGTGGCATCAAATGCAATGATATGAAAGTATCTGTAGCGGGATCGGGCGATATCAATGCTGATAATATTACTTGTAATAACCTGAAAGTATCCGTTGCAGGATCGGGTGACATGGTATTGAGAAATGTAACAGCTACGGGCACGGAAGCAAGTGTGGCCGGATCAGGCTCGGCAACTATTACCGGTACAACCCAAACAGCTACTTACAGCGTAGCCGGATCAGGCGATTTGCTTACAGAAGGTTACGAGGCTCAACGCGTTACCGCCAGTGTAGCAGGCTCGGGCAGCATCAAATGTTTTGCAACCGAGTTCCTGAAAGCACGCACCAGCGGCAGCGGAAAGATAGGCTACAAAGGAAATCCGGAACTGGATTACCCGAAGAAGAGCTTGTACAAACTTTAAGATTCTCTCTTACGATTATTATAAAAAGGATAGTTTAACAAACATCAAGCGAAAGGGGTTCCGGGAGGAAGCCCTTCGTTGTTTTTATACAATGGATATATAGATATTGCACATCCAGAATAGTTTATCTGCCTGTATTTAGCATCTTGTCGCATCTATATGGACTATTTGTCGCCTGTCATTTCTCTTTTCCAGCTAATAAATAATGTTTATGGCTTAACTTTGCTCGCTATATTTCTAAACATAAAAAGAAAATGAAGATGAAAAGAATTTTTAGGCTGTCTTTATGCCTGCTTACTGTGTTTTTATTGGGAGCTTGTTCTTCGGATGATACTCCGGTTGCTAATGTTCCGCAACTTTCCGGAAACATAACGTTTGACCGTACGCGAGTGGGAGTAGGCCAGCCTGTGAAAATGAGTTTTGCTTTGCCCGCGTCAGTCAGCCCGGACGTGTTGAAAGCAGAGTACTCTTTCAATCTGGGCGGTATAGCCGATTTGCCCGTAGAGGCGGAGAATAATGTCTGTACCTATACGTACGCCTTCAGAGAAGCAGGTACATACACGGTTAGTTTTAAGGTACGCTACTTATTTAACTATCCTGATGCGGCGGGCGAAATCTACAGAGACGATGTCATAAAGAAAGATTTGCAGGTAGTGGCTTGCGATGTGCGCAACTCTTTCTGGGGTGATAACCTTGCAGAAACGCAACGGAACTGTGGCAGTGTGCTGGAGAAACAAGAAGGGAATGCCGACCTGTATGCCGCTGTCTTGAGTAGTGAGTTCGGTTCTTCAGTGGAGGGAGGAAAAGAGACGACTGTCGGCTACACCTTCAAGAATGATAAGCTATATATGGTGCAGGAAGTAAACCTGTTTGATACACAAGTGCCTTTCACTTTAGTGTTCCAATATTATAGAGACATAAAGAAGATGTATGGTGAGGCTGTTGAGATAAACTGGAGTTCGGACACTGAAAAGAATAATGGCTATTTCGACGCTTACGTGAATGGTCGTGACAAGACAGTTCTAGAAGCGATGAATGTATTCCTGACAACGGAAAAAGGAGGATGGGTTGCTTTCAACTTCGAGAAAGAAAACACCATGATGGTAGTGCAGTGTTACAAGAGCAACGATAAGTGGGTAGTGAAACGCGCTTATAGAGAGAAAGAATAACAGGAATTGAAAGTATTTGAAAATAGTCCGTCTCGTAAGCCGAAAAGCAGATCGCAATTTGGGCATACGAGACGGACTATTTTCATCTTATCTTAGCAATAGCTCAGAGGGAAGCGGAATTCCCGTGATTTTCGTTACAGGAAGAAATTGTCTGCCCTTCTCCTATCAAAGGCAGGGTGTTACCGCGGGCATCTATACAGCAATCCTTTATGGAAGCCTGTGAGGTGGCTTTGCCTGCTATGCTTCCACGCACGGTTGTTTCTTTGTCGGCATTGACCGACAGAGCGGCGTGGTTATTGCAAGAGTGTAGCGAGGCACTACCTGATACTTGGCCGCAAATGCCGCCAACATAGGTACATCCGCTGCCGGGATGTATGTCGGCATAGTTGTCGCAGTAGCGGCAATCGAGGTTGACAGAGGAAGAAGAGTAACCGATGATACCGCCTGAGCCGGAACTGACAGCACCCGTTATCCGGAATGTGCCGTAATTGCTGCACTGGCTGATGGTTACGTTTGACTGGGCACAGCCGATGATGCCACCTACATACGTCTGGGTGCTGCTGCTTGCGGCATTGTCGGTGGCTGACACAGAACCACGGTTGATACAACCATTTATAGTGAGTGGAGCATAAGTGCTTCCCATCAGTCCTGCAACGTGATTCCCTCCTCCGGCACTGGTGATTCGGCCGTTATAGCTGCAATTACTGATGCTGTAGGGCACAGTTCCGCTTATGTAGGCTATCAGTCCGGCGGTATGGGCTGCTTGTGCAGTGCTTCTTGAGTTATTTTCCACATCCGCCAGAATATGCAGGTCCTTTACGCTCCCTTCACTTGCCGCACCTATGAATGCAGCGGTAAAACTCTGGCATTTCATGACTCCTTTGACTATATGCCCGTCCCCGTCCAAATGTCCTTTGAAGTAAAAGAATTTACCGTCTACCCCGGTTTCATTGTTGTGCCCGCCAATCGGGCTCCATTTGTCGGAATTGATTAAGATATCCTTGGTTAACCGGAAATACTTCCCGGCATAATCGTCCCTGTTGACATACTGTATCAGTTGTTGCAGATTTTCGGTAGATTCAATGATATACGGATCTGCTTCAGTTCCGCTTCCATTATACTCCATAGGAGTTACAGCATGAGGATCATCATATTCTATTATTTCCTCACCGCTTTTGCTGAGGCTGAAGTTCATGGCGCGGTAGCGTTTGCCTGCCTCGTAGGTGACTTCAGAAGAGAGCGTTTGCGTCTTCACGTAACGCGTGCCGTTTCGGCAAACCACAGTGGCAGTAAGTTCGCCTGCCGGCAAGGTGGTGGGAACCATCATGAAGTAGACGCGCAGCCCATTGGCAGGCAGGGTTTCCGTGGCTTGCGAGGGGATTTCGATGTTCTCCAATCCGACACTCAGGTTTCTCGTCCGGCTGTCGGCGATGCCGGCGGCGGTGGAGGCGGAAAGGGTTTCGTAGAAAGGCTTTTCGCCTTCGTAGTGGAGCAGGAAGAGGCAAGGTTCGCCGTCAGCTTTCGGGTCGTAGCCTTCCAGCGTGAGGTCGAAGCGCATGATGGCGAGCAGATGCTCGAAGGGAACGAGGGAGGATTCTATTCCGGTAATACCGGTAGCACGCATGTAGTCGTAGGCAGAGAGGTGAGCGGTGGAATTGTTGCCGTTCTGCACTTGTCCCGTCAGAGAGGCTTGGACTTCCTGCCACGTGTTTCCGGTGCTGCGGGCAGCAGGATAGAAGAGGTTAAAAGAGGTGTTCGTATCCACATCCTCGGCAACGTTTCCCGTGAACTGGGCATGAGCGTTGTTACCGGTTGCGGAAGCCTCACTATAGGTGAACAGGGCGGATGTTTCCTGGCCCACTACTTCCTGCACGTGCGGTGTGGTATAGAATCCTTTGAAGGCGTCTGTCGGTTGCCAGCTCAGGACCATGCCTGCCTCGTTGTTGTCCTCATACGCCATGCGGGTGTCGGAGGTTGCGTCCGGGTTGGCGGAGCTGTTACGGGAATCGTTACCGGAATTGTTACGGGCGGATGCTGCGGTGCTGATGCTCTTTGTGCGCAGCGTCTTCACTCCAGCCTCCTCGCTCTCCGTGCAGGAGGTGACGAGGAGGAGGCCGATTATCATTGTGGATGTGTAGATAAAACTCTTCATGGGGTGGTTGTTTATCGTCATTTCTCTATAGTCAGTATGTCATTAATTAGGTCTTCCAGTTCGCTGGCCGACGCGTTGCGGCTGCGACTACGGGTCGAAGAGGAGGGAAACATGCCGCCGCCATCCCCGTAGCCGGGCACGGTGAAACTGCCTTGCATTACCGGGTCGCAGGTTTCCATCGGGATAATTTCTATGGCCGGAGCGGTGTAAGGCTCTTTGGCGAGGACTGGTTTCAAGTGGTTTTCTGTATTCATATCTATTATTCTTTTTTAGGGTTTATCTGATTTGAATATGTTATAATTAACTCCCGAATAACTCCTTTTTTTGTTGAACATCAAAGTACGGGTTTGTCGATGTCAAAGTACGGGTTTGTTGCGCTAATAGCGGAAAGAGTCGCTGCGGACATAAAGAAGCGGGTACATATAAGAATCGTAACTGGGATATGTCAGGCTAAAATCTTTCGACTTGTAATAGATGAGCTTGTAAAGTTCCTTTTTATCACTGTCCTTGTAGATATAATAGACACTCACATCCTTCAGTCCGTCATTTCTCTCTTTAATATTGTACTTCATGTGCAACTCTTTCAAAGCTTCGACCGTATTGTCCATAGAGGCCATTTCCCAGCCTACAGGCCGGTCGGTCAAGACGGTCTCATAATAATCCGTATTCATTTCCTGATAGTAATCGTCGTAGTAATTATTATAAGCTTTCGGCCCCACCATCAGCAAGAAGGGGCCATATCTGTAAATCTGGTCACAAGTACCTTTCCAAGAATAGAAAGACATGGGCTTGGGCTTACCGTTATAATCTGAATAATTATCAACGTCCTCGTCCGGTGAAAGGCTTACGTCTCCGTTGTCATAATAGAGCACAGGATGTTCACTTCGTATTCCCAAAGGTACCAAGTCGCAATCCAGTCCGTCCCATCGGATAAGGAAGAGCGAATCGCCTGCCACAGCAATCCCTTCGCGGCGTACCTCCCCAGCCAAAACGGGGTAGAGGGAACGCAACTTGTATTGCTTTCCCCTTATCCGTATATATTCGGACGCGGCCTCGATGATGACCTGGTCGCCTTCGGTCAAGTATTCTATTCCCTTGTTTGTGTCAGAGAAGGTGTTGTCGTTAAGGTTAATCCTGGTATAAATCTTATCGTACACCCTTGGGAACATGATGTTTTCGTAATCAATCAAGACGTCCAGCTGTGAAGCGACAAAATCCCTTGCCTCCACATCATCTATGAACTCGTATATGGGGAACTGCTTGAAATCTATCAACTCTACATTACTCCTCTTGGGGTCATCGAAGTCAAGACGGATGGACTTGTACCAGCTATCCACAAGACCACTTTCAAGCACGTCCTTGTCACTATTGAGTATTTCCGTCGTATAGGTCACGTCTCCTCCACGTGCCGAAATGCTGCGCGACTGGCGGTCCGCAGTCTGGCTGTAGCTGGTAGTCTGTCCCTCTTCCATCTTGAACCCGCACATGTTAAAGAAAGAGGCTTCGGCGGCGACGGACAAAGTCGTCTTGCTATCCAGGGCCGCACGCTCGAAGGTGGAACAAAACTCAAGTTTTCCGCCTAAGTCGGCATGGTAAATGACATGGGTGCCGTAGGTGCGCAGCAGTTCTTCCGTATATTCCGCTACTTTGCCGAGGTCCCTTTTCTTTTGGGCTTCGACAATCTTGTTTATGATGTGCCTGAAACCTTCGGTCAGTATCTCCGGAGTCTCCCTTGCTATCTCCACCAAAGTGTAAGGATCGATATGCCGTGAGGCGGCCTTATAGTTGTTCATGATGGTGCAGAAAGAATAGGCATTGGTCTTGAGGTCGCTCCGGGAATAGGTTCCCCTGACGTGCGCTTGGAAGAAGCCGACGTCCAGCCCCAGGCCGACATGCGCGGAGAACGCCTTGAGGAGCTGTTCGCTGTCCTTCCCCTCTATGATGGTGGTTTCCATGTCGGGTGCGAAGTCATCTACTATGCACGAGATCCTGTTCTCCCTCTCATACCGGCGCAAGGCAGGCAGGCTGATCACTTGGTCGCGCACGCTGTTGTAACTGGCATATTCGCCGAAGGCATCGTAGCCGTAGCCTACACCGTAGGAACGCTGCAAGGCACCTGAATAGGCTTCCCCCTGCGTCTGGCTCAGGCTACCCGCTTGCCGCAGGGAAAAAGAACGGACGACCGTACCTTCCCGGTCCGTGAACTCGACTTCGCTGCGACGTTCCTCTTCGTACGGATTTTGCTCCACCTCGATGGTAAGCGGTTCACCACTTCGTACAATGGAGTCGGACACGAACACGAATCCCTCTTTTACGCGTATGCGGCATCCCTCCAATCCTTCCAGTTTCCCGGCAGACAGGATGTAGCCGGAATATTCGCGCTTCAAGAAAATCTCATTCTCCGATACGGCAGGAAGTTCATTCCCTTCCACCGGAGCCTGGCAAATCTCGTCCTGGCAAGCCGTCGTCCCTATCAGAAGGAGGCAAGACAAATATATGAATGGATAGTTCTTCATGAATCTTTCTTTTTATTGCGGTTAGATTATTTATCGGACTTCCCTGGTGGTCAGAAATACCGGAAGATAACTTAATGCGTATGGACTATTGAACATTCCGTTGAAGTAATCAGTGGACCGAAAGTTGGTTGCCCTGCCTGATGGTGTCAAGCGGGCTATTCGTATGACTGATCCTATGGTAACGGGGATAACATAGGCTTGCATATCTTTTTCCGACTCTTTTCCAGCAGAAGTGGCGACAAATCCCTTAAGCCATGTCAGGCCTAACCAGTTCCTGCCATTCTCGTCCGTATCAAAAAGTATACCCAGATTTCCGTTACAGACCTTTATCAGGCTTTCTGCCTGGGAATATCTCGGGAGATACATGTCATATTCTATCCAATAGATGTAGGCATTATAGAAATCATGGGATTCCCCATGGAAAAAGACATACTTCTGCCCATTCTTCCTGTTGATGGTCGGCAAAATGTCAATGGAACATTTACAGGATTCCGTCCATAGCCAAGGACCTACCTTCACCAAGGGGATAACCACGTCAGAATACATAGATATGTCTTTGATGCATACCGTCTCTATACTCATCTCATTGCTTATGTCCTTGTCTGCCATGTATGCATCGTTTTTTGTCGGAGGAAGTATATGTACGTTGGTCTCATAAAAATAGAGTTGTTTGAGTGCCTTGTTGCTGTCGAACAATCCGGCAAACCTGCTGTTGTCGTAACTGATCGAGTCGTTCTCTTCGTAAACACCATTATTGCCCAACCAGCGTACGACACCCGGATTGTGCTCAGCGTCACCAATGAAAATGCCACTGTAGAAGTAAGCTTTACCATTCACAACCGGATAGGCCACTGTGACAAGGGCGTCACGGCGTATGGCAGGCACATATTCTTTCGCAAAGAGGGCACGCTTCGTTCCTTTAGCATCGGTGACCTTGATGGAAAATGGGTTTTGGTCTTTCTCCCATTTTCTGCGCACCACGCCGGTTTCTATTCTTGCAGGATCTTCTATCGGCTTCGGTGCCATCTCCGGCGAATTGGTATATTTGGCAAAGGCGGCCTGCACTGCCCTGCGCTTGTCGGGATCGTTGATTATCTCGTATATAGGTATCAACCGACATCCTATCATGCCCACATTGTAGTTTTTTCCGGCATCGGTCGGGTCGATGTTGAACGATGCCTGCCATGTCTTTATCTCAGCGGGAGTAATCTGGCGTTTCGCATTGACTGCCGCTTGCATGGCTCCGTATGTATCAGAGACTCCGCCTACGCAACTCAGGTCGGCCTTATAGTCAATACCTATTTCTTTCTGGTATGCATCGTATGTCTGGCTGCTTGATCCGTTATTCTTTCCGAACACCTTCTTCGTGACGGTAGTGACCGAGTGCTCCGTTTCGATGGAGGTCTCGCGAGTAATCGTCGTATGCAGTTCAAGGCTTCCCCCCAAGTCGGCGGATACCACCAAGTGGGTTCCGAATTTTTCGAAAAAAGTGTAGACGTTGTTTTCATTAAGTTCTCTCAAGGCGTTGCGGAATTCCTTTGAGTAGAGCGGGGAATCATCGCTCGTGGCTTGGGAACGGAGCATACCTATATCAATGGTACGTGAGGAAATAATCTGCTTCAAGCGCACAAGACCGCACACCTCTTCGATAGTCTTGTTACGGTAGATGTCGGTCTTGGTATCCGAGATCTTTCCACAGCCTAAAAAGGTAGCCTTGATATCCATGTTTCTTGTCAGCTTTCCAGCCAGCTCGGTGATGGTGGTACCAGAGAATATCTCCAAGTCCTGATAGTGGCGACGGTCTTCGGAGATGATGGTGATACCTTTGGCTTCTTCCGCTTCCACCACCTTGTCATAATCCAATACCGGATTGTCGGAATAGCTTCCATCCGACGCATACTCTTTCATGATGTCATACCCATATCCCATACGGTGTTTTTTCTGCATATCTCCCGTCAGGGTGGCGTTATCCTCGTCGTTGTAGCCCGATTGACGGATGCGTACCTGCACCCTGTAAGTGTCCGGCTCCTTGGCATCGGCAATGGTAATGACCGCCACGCGGGCAAAGGGTTCCATGTTCTCTCCCACGTCGAAACGTATATACTGCGACTCGCTCCCTCCCGTGGGCGTGAGGGTGAGCCATTCCGATTCGCAGGTGGCAATCCAGCCGCTGCCCTGACACTCCACATAGAACGCGTAATAGTCCGCCGCACTCTTGATGCGCCAAGGATTTTCGGGCACGGATATGCGGATGGGTCCCGAAACCAGTTCTTCGGGCAGGTCGATAAGTCCGTCGTCATCATCGCGGCAAGAGGTTGTGGCGACGGCAAGGCACAACAGCAGGGTGAGAGGAAAGAGTAAACGTTTCAGCATCTTTGATTCTTGATTTATGAGTCTCTTATTTTCAGGCAACCGTCGGTTGCAATCTTCTATTTATCATCTTCTTTTTTATCCAAACTTCCTTCTTTGTCCACATAGGCTTTCAGTGCATCGTGGGCGGTCTGGTCGTTGATGAGCAGGTAGATGGGCACCAATTTCATGTCTATCATGACAGCTGTGGAAGGCTCCACGCTCTGTTGCCACGACAGCACTTGCTCGTTCTCCAATACACCTCCCGTCGCCAGAATGCAGACCTCGTTCACGTTGCCGCCACGTATGTTCACTTTGGCTTCGGTCTTCTCCAGGATATTCTTTTGGTCCTGGCTATAGTCCCCTTCGCCTTTGACGTCGATGCCGATGCTGACCTTCAGCTTGAATTCGAGCGCGCCTCCGGCGGTCATACCGTCTTTCAGCAATGACTTGTCCACGGAGATGTAATAGTCGAGCACGCACCCCATGACGGACTTGCTGATGAAGCAGGGTCCCACCTCGCTACAGAAGTCCTTGCAAAGTTTCTCGATGGTGGTCTGCGAATTGCCTGCCGCCTTTATGTCTTTGGTGAATTCCTCTACCTTCTGGATGAATCCCGGCGCATAGACTTCGTTTCTCAGTTCGGGTCTCTCGTTCACCAACGCCACCATGTTCATATAGTTAATTTCGCGCGTGAACTGGTAGCTTTTCAGCCGTTTCACGCCATATTCCTTGTCCTGCGTATTGGTAGACGAACTACCGTAGTGTCCCTTTACGTCGATGGCGAACGCATTGAAGTTCAGGTTGACGGAAGCGGCCACGGAAAGTTTTCTAGACAGGTCTTCTTGCGAAGTAGCGGTGCTCACCTCTTCTTCCACCTGCGGGTAATACTCATCGGTGATAAGATCATAGCGTATCGCCTGTTGCAGACTGTCGAGGCGTCCCAGGTTGAAGAGCTGCATATTGGTGCCCAGGCAGTAGTTAGAGTTAGGCTGATAGGAGTAGCCCGCCCCTTTATTGGAAGAAATCATTTTCTTAACGGCTTCCATATCGGGTGTAGCCTTTTGGCTGGCGGCACGTGTGAAGGTGCTTTCACCGTTGCGGGTAGCGGCTCCGTTGAGGTGCAGGGTGATGTTCCCCTGCCGGGCTTCGCTCCAATTGCATCCCACGTAGATGGGTATGAGGTCGGGACCTTCGCCTTCGGTGCGTAGTGGCGCCAAGAAATCTTTGTCCACTTCCAGTTTCCACGGACCTTCGGCATTTACTTTTATGAAATATTCGCCGTATTCCGAAGAAAGGTTGTCTACGGCATTCCCCCCACCGTCCACCAAGGTAAACGGAGAAGTTGCGGGAACTTCCTCTTCCACATCGGGATACTGCACGAACGACGTATCACTGCCGCATGATGTGATGCCGACTGATACCGACAAGGCAAGTATGCCTGCCGCTAAGTATTTTTTCTTAATCATGACTTCTATGTATGGGGTGAAGCAGGAAGGAGTGCGCTAAAACAGCTCCTCCTTCTTGCTATAGGTAATCTTACTGTTGCTTTTGCTCTTCCCCCGGCAACTTCGGTGGTACCGTCGCTATGCTTTCAAGATATGACTGCAAATATGTTTTTGCCGCCTGGTCGGAGATGAGCAGATAGATGGGCACCAACTTCATGTCGATCATTACGGCCGATTTCGGCTCTATGCTTTGTTGCCAAGCCAGCAGGGCCTCGTTTTTGAGCGTGCCGCCGGTGGTGAGGATAGACACTTGGCTTACATCGCCTCCGCGGACGTTGATCTTGGCTTCCACATTCTTCACGGAATTCTTTTTGTTATCATCGTATGCACCGTCGCCCGTTACGCTTACCGAGGTCTGGAACTTGATATCCAGCGCACCGCTTACCGACATGGTGTCCGTCACTAAACTTTTGTCCATGGAGATGTAGTAATCGAGCACGCAACCCATTACCGACTTGCTGACAAAGCAAGGACCGATTTCATCTACAAACGATTTGCAATACTTCTTCACAGTCTCTTCGTTGATGGGCGTTGTAGCTGTCGCCTTCTTAATGTTGTTCGTGAAGTCGTTTCTCAGTTTTACGAATCCCGGTGCCAGCAATTTCGCTTCCATTTCTTCCGAACTTTCTGCCATGGCGATAATGTTCATAAAGTCAATTTCACGGGTGTACTGATAACTTTTCATACGCTTCACGGCATACTGCTTAGTGTTGCTGGTGCCGGATGAACTATTGTAGGCTCCCTTTACATCAGCAGAGAAAGCGTTGAAGTTCAAGTTGACAGATGCAGCTACTGACAGCTTGCTTGACAAACTTTCTTCTGAATCGGCAGTAGTCACTTCCTCTTCCACTACCGGATAGATTTCGTCAGTGAGGAACGTCACGCCTGTCGAATCGCTTATTGCCGCCAGATTCTTCATGTTGAAGAGTTGGATGTGCGTGCCCAAGCAGTAATTGGAGTAGGGTTGATAGGAATATCCCGCACCTTTGTTGGAAGAGAGCAGGTCTTTCACATCACTTGGGTCAAATTTGCTGGTCTGGTTGACAGTGGTTGTGGTTCCGTCTCCTTCGGCGCGGGTGGAAGCGGCATCGGCGCTATATAGTGTGACACCGCCTGTGCGCGCCGCTCCCCAGTTGCTACCTACCAAGAGCTTCACGCGGGCAGGACCTTCGCCCGATTTCCGGTCCAATGCCAGGAAAGGAGTTGTACTCTCCAGTTTCCATTTGCCTTGTGCCTTGATGTCCAGGTAATACGTACCGAAAGTACCGGGAAGGTTGTTTACTTCTTTGCCACTTTCGTTCACCAAAGCGAGGGTCGGCTTGTCGAAACCTGCCGTAACGTCTTCGTCCGGTGTCGCAGCTACAAACGTATTGTCGCTGCAAGATGTGCTGAGGCACATGCCGGCAACTAAAAGGCCTGCTGCTAAAAGATTGCTTTTCTTCATACTAAAACTTAATTTAATTGATTAATAATTATATAAACATATCGATCATTCATGGTGCCATACCGTTTTTTTCCGGCTTCGTTCCGGTCATTTGATTTTGTCCCAATTGTTTATCTGCCTTTTTATCTCTTCCCTCACCTTACCGGTGAACAGTTCGGTAAACGCCACCAGCTTCACGTCAATCAGAGCTACATTGGCATTACCGGCAATCATGCGGTCGTAGCTGATGCTTTCCAACCAACCTTTATAGTCGGTTTGGCTGATGCTACCCCCGGAGTTGAGTATAGATATCGCCTGCACATCCCCTCCCTTCACGTGCACATACTTGCGGTAGTGTTCCTTGATCTTTTTCATCGTCTCCACGTATTTCCCGCCTGCGTCCGCCTCGATGATACCTGCCAACGACGCTTCCAATGCCAGCTCGATGGTGAGGCTCTCGCTCAGCACGGACTTGTCTATCTCCATTTCGTAGTCGATGGAGCCTCCTAAGCAGGAGCGGGAAACGAAACAGGCCCCCCACTTCTTGAGAAAACGGGTGACTGCTTGCTCGTCTACCCTCCCCGATGATTCATTCATGTCCTGGAGCTTCTTCCAGTCCACATAGAAGCCTGCCGCAAATAGTTCCTTGTCGCCGGCCATGACATCGGCAAGCACATTCCGGTACTGAATGTCGCGGCTGTAAATGATGCGCTTGGTGCGGCTCATGGCAAACTGCGTGCTCTTTGCCTCAAGTTTGGAGTAGTCCACGCTACCGGTCAGCCCTGCCTGGAACACCTTCACCAGGTCCAGTCCGATGGAAGCATTGGCACTGATCTGCTGCGATATCTCCTCTTCGGTCTTGCCCGTCACGAATTCTTCTTCCACCATGGCTTCATTATCGTCCATCACGTAGAACTTCCCATTAAGCATCTGCTTGTAGTCCATGTGGGTGATGTCGAACACCTGATAGAGCATGCCCGTGCAGTAGTCCGCACTGACATCATAGCTGTAACCCGCCCCTTTCTCGACACTCGGCATACCGAGCAGTCGCGAAGCCCCGTTCTGTACCACGTTGACGGCAAACATCTTGTCGCTTCTTTTCAGGCAGACACTGATGGTGGCATAACGCCGTTCAGGCACGGGATTAGCTCCTATATTGACAGTGACATCGGCATTACCGGTGCCTTCGGCCCTATTCACGGTGAGCCACTCCGCATCGACACTCACTACCCATTCGGCGTTAGAAGCAACGGAAATGCTCAACTCGTGCCCGTCCCTGTCTATCAGATAGTCCGTCTGCTCCGGTGTTTCCAACAGGAGTTCCATCTCGTCTTTGCTGCACGATGTCAGCAGGCAGAGAATTAGAAAGACGGAGGATGTTATCTTACTTTTCATTCGTCAATTCTTTTTTGCAGGTATTCCTTCATGTTGTTACGGTACACGGAACCGTAGTTCCTCTCATTATATATTTGTACGTGCGACCCGATAGTGGTGCGGAACAGGCTGTAGTAAAGCTCCCGCAAGGATATTTCCGGTCGGGCGGTCAGTTCGGACAACAGGGAATAGGTGAACCGGTTGCTCAGCCAGACACTCTTGTAAGGGATATCCGGTTTGGAGGTTTCCCATTCACCGGAGGCTGTCATACACATGATACCCGGTATGCCTTCGCACGCTTTCGCCACACTGCCTGCATAGCAGGTTTCCACAAGCCACAACATCTTACGGTATTTCCGCTGGCGGTGGAGGGTATCGAATAGTTCTGCCGCCTGCCAGTGACTGAAGTTGTCGACATCTCCCCACAACAGGTTGCCCTGCATGCCATGGCCGCTCCAGAACACGAGTACATTGTCCTGCTCACCGGATGAGACAACGTGAGGCAAACGGTCGCTACGTTTTCCACAGAAGATGTCCACGAGGTCGGCAGGCGATAGTTCGGATAGCTTGTAGTCGATGACCGCACCTTCGTAAACGTCTGTACCATCGGGGCTGATGTACACTTTACCGGGATCGAAGTTCGACGGGTGTCCAGCTATGTCGTCTTCTTCAATCAGAATGATGTGCTCGTCATCGTATCCCCGGCTTTTCAGCAGTTGGTAGAAAGCCAGCGCATCGGCCTGGTGACGATAGTTACTCCATCCGCGCGATGCTGCGATGACGACTGCCCAACGCTCCTTCAAAGCCGGGTATTCGGGCTCTTTCAGACCCGAATCGAATTCCTGCTCCTTTTCTTTCTTCCAGTTCCAGCCTGCCAGATTGGCATTGGTGCGGTGCGAACCGTCGGTTGTGTGATAATCCAGTACTAGGAAGTTTTTACGGTAAATCATCCAGTGGCAATAGGTACTGTGTAATACGTTGGTATATACGTTCTTGTCGAAAGCCAGCAACCCGCTTGCTCCGTTCAGACAGGTGTAGCTCTGGAATTGAATCCCTAACATCTTCACCCAAAGCAACCCGGGCATCCATGCACCTTGCTGGTTGTCAGTATTCTCGTCGGATATCGTCATTTTTCTCAGGGACGTGTTCAGGTCGGTTCCACCGTTTACCTGGAGGTCGTAAACACCCATCAGTGTCAAAAAAGCGGCATCGTACAGGTAGGCTTCCCAGGTAGGTGCTTCGCCGAAGCGTACTTTATAGGCGATGTCGAAGCCTGTCTCCGGGTCGGCACATGTACCCACCCCCTCTATCTCCTCTGCCAAATCACCGCACGACTCAATGACGGAAGTCTGGAAGGCATTGTCCGAAAAAAGCAGGCGCGTAGCACTCTCCTTGTCATGTTGTTCAAGCATCTTTCTTACGTCCGCAGGCTTGCCCGGCACGCAGATAAGAGCTTCAGGTGAAGTGCTCAAGGCTTCGCACATGGCTGCTTCCGGTTGCCCTATAGTGTATTTCAATACTTTGTCTACGCTCACGCCCAACTCGTTGGCCTGGAATGCAAACCAATCAATGAATGTTTGCCCATAGATATCATCGGAAGCGATGAGGGATATACGACGACAGCCCTCTTCCAAGGCAATGCTGAGCAAAGTTTCACATTGGGAGATATCGGTCTCCACCAGTGACCATAAGAAGCCCTCCTGTGCATACAACCGTACCAGGTCAGCGGAAGAAGCGGTAGGGGCGATAAGCGGCTTGTGGGACACAGCACATTCACGGGCTATGATTTCCACATTCTGTGAGGCGTAAGGGCCGATAATGGCATACAAGTCTTCGCGGTAGGCAAGCCTCATAGCAAGTTGTTCCATATCTTCTGTATCCTCATTGTACCACTCTACGTCCAGTTGTACGCAATTCTCGTCACCAACCGTCAACTCGTAGATGGTCTCCTGCGCCCATGCCACGGTGCGTTCGCACTTTTCTTTGGCGGAGGTGTCCGAAAGAGGCATGATGACCGCCACTTTGTATAGGTTTACCTTCGAAGGAGCGGGGGACGGTATGGCAGCCTCTTCATCTGTCGACGATGAACAACCGGAGAGCAGGCTGAACAGGCAACACAGCCAGAGGAGTGTTTTTGAATATATAAGGTGGATATCAGGGTAGTTTCTCTTCATATATCTGTTCTTTTTCATTAACGATTGGACGGTAGTATTCCACAAGGTCTTTATAGCTGGATTGGTATTCGTCAACAAGGGCAATATCAGCGTGCCCGCTACCTATGCCGTAGGTGGTATGCAGAGCGGGCAACTCCTTTTGTTCGTTCCATGCGGTGAGGTATTCCGCAACAGCCCGATCGATATGTTTCACCGTCGAGAACACGATATGTGCGGAGTATGCTGAGAGGTTGACGTCCATACCAGCAGTATAGAACTTGTCAGGGTTTTCGCGCGAATAGCGATATACCCCCTGATTGGAGCCACCGGCTATAGGATATATGAAACGATGGGTCTCGGTCAGACTATCGGTCAGCTCGTATGCTCGGGCCTGCATGGAATAGCCTTCATGGTTGTCGGAGATGTAGCAAGTGGATACGGAAGTCCCCCCGTTGTCAATAAATCCTTCGCTGAATCCTGTTATGCTCCGCTGTATGGACAGATCTTGCGCGTTGGCAGCGAGGACGGCGGCCTGATATGAAAAGAGGGAGGCAATGGAACCTGCTATATAAGATGCGCCATACATGTTGATGAGAAAGGTATGTATGGGCAGATCGGTGCCATTTGTTTCGAACAGGAGCACGTCGTCTCCAAATCCATCACGCAGTTTCTTGCCTTGCAACCATTGCCGGGTGGCCTCTTCGTATTCGTTACCTGCTATGATGGCAAGGCACTCTCCTTTTTTCGCAGAGTTTATGCCGTCAAGAGCCAAATTGAGCATCAGTATGCCTTCTTCCATATCTATAGGGGCGTAGAGCATCGTATAGAACCCGGCTTTCTTCTGTGCTTCAAGAATACCGGCCAGTACGAGGTCGTTATAGGCATGGTCTCCCAATGCGTTAACGGGAAAAATAACATACACGAACTTGTCGGGGGATTCCGGTGAGACTTCCGGAATCTCCTCTTCTATTTTGTCTTTATCATCGCAGCCTACTGTCATAAGCAGGAAGCCTCCTGCCAGCAAGAAGTATATTAAATAAATAAGACCAGATTTGAGTATAGCCTTTGAACTTGTTTTCACCACCCTTGTCACTGATAAATGTTGTCTGCAAATGTAATAACATTTTATATGGCGGATGGTGACGTTTGAAATGCACTACTGACATTTGGTCAAAAAGTGGGCGACAATTAGTCCGTAGGAGGCTCCAAGGGCTGCTTTTCCTGTATATGCCTCTTATATTCGGAGGGTGTCATATCGTATGCTGCCTTGAACAGGCGCTGGAAGTGGCGGGTGTTTGAAAAGCCCGATACCTCGGCAATGGCCTGTATGGTATAATTGGGATGTTGCTTCAATTCTGTCAAGGCATGTTTCAATCTCAAATCTGTGAGATATTGCGAGAAGGTCATGTTGGTGTTCTCCTGTAGCATTTGGGCAAAGCGGTTTTTGTCAACAGAGAGCCGTGCTAACATATCTTGCCTTACTAGTTCGGGCATCAGATAAAGTTTTTCATCTTTGATAATACGTTCCATTTTTCTGAACAAATCTTTATTGATGGAATCTTCCCTTTCTTGTTCTTCTGCTACCGATATTTTACTTTCGTCTATTTGCCTATGCAGTTTTTCCAATTCCTCTTCATACGACATCAGGCTGTCCAATTTGCCTGCTATAAGTTGGTTTTTCTTTTTGATGGTATTTATATGGCGTACGGCAAGCCACAATAAAACCAAAGCCAATGCGAAGGCGCACCCCAACAAGGTCTGAATGATAAAAGAGTTGCGCAACTGTTCGTCTTTCTGACGGATGTGCCATTCTTTTTCTTGCAGTTTATAGATAGTGGCCAGTTCTGCCACTTCATTTTTCCAGTTACGGGCGTTCAGGCTGTCTTCTATTACCTGCATTCTTTGTTGGTATTGGAGAACTTTCTGAAAGTCGTTCATCCCCCTGTGTGCTTCCGACAAGTTACTCAATATTCCGATGAATTCCTGGCTTATCGTATCTGCTGTCAGTTCGGTTAGGTCTGTTTTTTGGTAATAATCTATAATTTGTTTATACTGCTTCATTGCCAGTCGGTAGGCTGTGATGTCTATGTGAGCAGCTTTATGCTTTGAGTATCGAGTCGCAGAGAATTTCTCAAAATGCGTTGAGGCCTTTTGTAGTATTCCCAATTGGGCATAGAGATAGGCTTGCTTGATATACAGGTAGCTTAGCTGTTGGTCTATGTAACCTTGTGGAATACCTTTTTGTTTTTTCATTTGGTTGATAAGATCTTCCCGTTTGTTAGAGATGGCAATAGCTTCATTATATTTTTGTTCTCCAGCCAGATAGTTGGTCAATTGTCCGTAGAAATAAGAGAGGGTAGGTTTCATACGGAATTCCTTCTCATTTTCCAGTAGCTGGATGGCTTGTTCGAAACAATCGTATGCTTCTTGTCTTTGGTTTAATGCATAATAGTTTTCTCCCATTGTAAACAAGAAATCGGCCTCGGTTTGTTTATGTCCGATTTCTCGGGAGAATTGGATGCCTTCCGTTAAGTAATGGATACTTTGTTCGTAGTTTGCCAATCGTTGGTATGCAGCGGCTATGCATGACATGGTTTGCAGGTAATACAGTCGTTCGCTACGCAATGCAGTATCCTGAAGGGCCTTCAAGGCGTAATTCACACTCATTTGTGGCTGCCTTTTTTGTGAATATGACAAACTTCGTTGGGCATTTATCAGGCATGGTTTTTCCAGTTTTCTGTTTTCCATTACATCCAGCAACTTTAAGGCGCTGTCCGGAACAGCAACGTGTATTTTCATGACGTGTTTCAGTGTGTGGATGGAATCCGGAGCAGTATTGGCCTTCATTCCGGTCGGTACAAATATAAATAGTATACCTATGATTGATAATTGTAAAAAGACGTTTTTCATTATGAATGATATTATATCGGATTGTTTATAAAAATCAGGTGTGAATTGTTGCTCCGTCCAGTAGTTTCATATGCGCGTTGCACTATCGGATGTCGTTCTTCCACGTAAGAAGAGTTCAAACGGGAAAAACGTGCTTTGATTTCGCAAGAGATATGTTTTTTGTATTTCTGCAAACAATTCCTAATTACTGTAACTCTCGTTGGGCTTATTCAAATCAAACATCGGGCTGAGGTGCCGGACATTATTACCTTTACGGCCGATTACCATACCCTGCAACTCAATATAATTCTGCCGGTAGTCTGCCGCTTTTTCTTTGTCGCGACTAAGAGAAGGGATCGCAATCAGAGACTTGAGGACTCCGGTTGCTTCAGAAACCATTATAGGTATATCGTAAGTCATATCTTTCTCAAATAAATTATTAAAATGCAAATTTATGAATAAATCTTAATATATGCTTAATTTACATTTGGCAAGTTTGTAATTTGCGGGTGATATTACAACCACCCTTCTTCATGAATTCAATATTCAGGATTGTTTTTTCGCTATAAAGCCACAATAAAAAAAATGTGTGTAACAAGGTCTAAAGAAAAAGTTAAGGAAATACGCGTCTGCGCGCATGTATGCGAGTGATGAATGAATTTCTCGAATGAATCTCTCAACACAAAAAAAATAGGGAAACCTCCCGGCCTCCCTATTCGTATTGTTAACTTTAATATTAAATGCAGAGTATATCTCCATTTAATGCCTTTATGCCTTAGCGGATGGTTTTCAAACCTTTCATCTCCGCTTTATCAGCCTCTTTGATGCTGATGGCAACGCCACCGCTGGCGGCTAATTTCTGTTTCAATACACTCTTAGGTGTCACTACTACCTTACATATACGATAGCTTTGGGGATTGGTGTCCCAATCTGCATCCTTGCCATCTTCGTAAATGGTAGCGATATATTGTTTTCCTTCCGGAAGCCAGGAGAAAGGAATCGTCGCCGTACGACTATTCTCATCGGTAATGCCGCCAACAAACCATTCGTTTTTACCTTTTGCCTTGCGGGCTACGGTGATATAATCTCCCGGTTCAGCTTCCAGGTACCAGCTATTGTCCCAATCTACCGCAACGTCTTCAATGAATCGGAAGGCATCCGGGAAACGGGCGTAATTGGAAGGCAGGTCGGCTACCATCTGGATAGGAGAAGGCATGGTCATGTAGAGTGCCATTTGCTTCACCAAAGTGGTATGCACACGTTCGTTGGGTTTCTCACCGTTGTAATAAGACAGTCTTGTCTCGAAAATACCCGGGGTATAGTCCATCGGACCACCTTTCAGGCGGGTAAAAGGCAGAATACAGGTATGATCGGGATCATTGCCACCCATTGTTTCGAACTCTCCGCCACGGGCAGATTCCTGAGCCAGCCAGTTGGGATAGGTACGGCACAAACCTGTGGGGCGTACTGCCTCGTGGCTATTAACCATTACTTTATAATCAGCAGCGCGACGGGCTACATGGATGTAATGGTTGTTCATCCATTGGGAAGAGTGGTATTCATTACGGGGGATGATATAACCTACGTAACCGGTTTTCACAGCATGATAACCATTGTCTACCATGAACTGGAAGGCCTCATCCAATTGGCGTTCGTAGTCGGCAGCATTGGCGGCTGTTTCGTGATGCATCACCATTTGCACGCCTTTTTCTTTGGCGTAACGTTGCAGCTCTTTAACGTCGAAGTCGGGATAGGCTTTGTTGAAGAGGAACTGACGGTCTTTCCGGTAAGAAGCCCAGTCTTCCCAACCTTCGTTCCAGCCTTCTACCAGTATTCCGTCGATGCCATGGGCGGAGGCGAAGTCGATATATTCCTTCACATGGGCGGTATTGGCGGGGTGATGACCATTAGGTTTCAGTTTGGTATAATCTGTAATGCCGGGCTTGGCCTGGTAGAAATCACTATATGCCCAGGTCTTTCCTTCGCCTGTGAACATTTCCCACCACACGCCGACGAATTTCATCGGACGAATCCAGGAGGTATCTTCATATTGGCAAGGTTCGTTCAGATTATAAATCAATTGAGAAGCAAGAATGTCACGGGCATCATCGCTAACAATAACGGTACGCCAAGGAGACAGCACGGGCAGTTGCAAGTAACCTTTCTTACCTAATTTATCGGGAGTCAGGTGGGCACTCAGTTTAAACTGCTTATCATCTACATTTAGCAACATACCGGCATAATCCACTAAAGCGGCTTCATGGATATTCAGGTAGATGCCATCTTCGCTTTTCATCATTAACGGGGTTTGCACTGTCAGGCCGCCTTCGGCTTTAGATTCATAAGATTTCTTGGCAATTCTTTTCTCCATATCCACTGCGATGTCCGATAGAGGGGCGGTGGTATAGGCAAACTCGTTGGTATCATAGTCACCGGGGATGCAAAAGGCTTTATGATTTCCCGTGAGATTGAATTCGGTTACTTCATCTTTTACGGTGAGGTAGTTCATCTTGCGTTGCAAAGGCAGTTCGTAGCGAAAGCCCAGACCATCATTGAACAGACGGAAACGGATATTTAGGATACGTCCCGTTTCCGGTTGTTCTAAAGTGACGGTCATTTCATTATAATGGTTCCGTACCCGGTTGTACTCACCCCAAACGGGATTCCAGTAGTTATCAACAGAAGCACGTTCAAGGTTTGTTTGTTTGAATCCTCGGGTCAGGTCGGCTTCTTCCGTCAGGAGACCTAAACGACCGGAAGTTAAAACGGGTTTGCCTTTATAGTCCAGCCGGTATGCCGGAACGCCGTCTGCCTGCTCCATAAACTCCAATGACAGGTTACCGTCAGGAGAAGTGAGTTGCTGGGCCGAGGCGAACGAACCGAGGCAAAGGAAAAAGGCAATAAAAAGAGAATGTTTCATATTCTATTATGGTTTTAGTATGATACTTTTAAACACTAATATCATCTCATCAATACTTAAAGATTCGATACTGATAAGGACACAGACTCAGTTCTGCTTCCAGCTTCTCTTCTGTTCCGCTATACATATCTTTACTTGGATGTCCGTTCCACTCTTGCGGAAGCGTCACATTTACTTCACGATTACGTACATTTACAGCAACCAACACACGATCTTTACCATCCTGTTTCTCAAATAGTAGCACATCGGGTTGCGGGTATGTTGTCAATCCCCCTTTACGGATAGCCGGATACTCGTTGTAAAGAGCCATCAGACGACAGTATTCCTGATACAGTTCACTGTTCCCGGTCCAATCCACCGGAACATACGTAAAGAAGTTGATAGCTTCGGGATAACCCGCCTCTTGTGAACCATAAATCAATGCTCCTCCATGCAGATAAGTAGTCAGCACGAAAGCTGCCATAGAGCCGCGCATATCTCCGAATTCTTTAATAGGCGACATCTTTGCCGACTCATCATGATTGGTGGTAAAACGCAGTTTCACTTTTCCTACGGGGATAGTATCATACTCCGCCTTATCCGTAGCAAACAGTTCCTGTGCCGGAGCATCTTTTACGAATACATCGCGAAGTGACTCCAGAAAGTCCCAGGAATAATTCATATCGAAACCTGCATCAAAGTGATCGCGTCTTTTCCCTTCAGCCAGCATCAGCAACGAACGCTCGGGGATGGCACGCAAAGAATCGAGCGCCTGTTTCCAGAAGTCGAAAGGAACAAAGTCCGCCGCATCGCAACGGAAGCCATCAATGCCGATTTCAGTAACCCAAAACTTCATGGCTTCAATCATTGCCAGGCGCATCTCCTGATTATCAAAGTTTAAGTCAGCCACATCCTTCCAACCGGTTCCGGCAGGAAAGATTATGTTTCCGACCTCATCCTGCGTATACCATTCTTTGTTGGCAATCCAAGCATTGTCCCAGGAAGTATGATTGGCTACCCAGTCGATAATCACATTCATCCCCTTCTGATGGCAAGTGGCAACCAAGGCCTTAAACTCATCCAGTGTACCGAACTCCGGATTCACTCCTTTGTAGTCCTTCACACAATAGGGGGAATTCACTGATTTCTCCTGCCCCACTTCATTGATCGGCATAAACCACACCACGTTGATTCCCAATGCCTGAATGGAATCTAAGCGACGTTCCACCGCCTTGAATGACTTCTCAGGAGCAAACACTCGCGGATTGACCTGATACATCACCACATCTTCTACAGCAGGCAATGCCGCAATTTCCACCGCCGCTTCGCCCTGCCGCTTACCTGTACAAGCAGCAAGCAGACACAGCAGGCTTACAACAAATATATATTTCTTCATATTATCCTTCTATTTTCCAGATGTAATATTGATAGGGCTCCAACGTAATCGTCCTTGGCAACACGGTGCTTTCTCCGGTCCAGAGATTCTTCGCACTATCCCCTACCCGCTCCATAGGCAGATTCAATCTTTCCTGATTACCACTGGTATTTATCAGTACCAGTATCTTTTCCGTACTGGAGATACGATAAGAGCATATCGCTTTACTCGTCTGATAAAGTTTGATCTCTCCATTCTGTAAAGCAGGAGAATTGCGATACAACTGCATCAGTTTGGTATAATCCGCCTGATAATCGGCATTAGAGTTCCAGTCCATCGCCTGATAGCCAAAGAAAGAGAGGGCCTTGTCATAAGCCAGTTCCTGCGAACTATAAATCATTGGGCAGCCACCCATAGAAATAGAGGCCACAAAGGCTGAGAAAGCACCTTCCTTGGTTTGATAAGCCTGCACGGGCGATTTCTCGGAAGCCATATCATGGTTGGTGGAATAACGCATAAGTAACCGTTTATCTGTTACCGAAGCAAGCTCACTACGATGTGTATCATACAGATTAGCCACAGAAGCGCTTCCTGCATATACATCCTGTAGTTTATAAGCGAAGTTCCAGGCATACAGCATATCAAAGCCTGCATCGTAGAGTGCGGTTTGTGAACCTTCGGCCAGCATCAGCAAGGTACTTTTGGCGGCACGAAGCTTCGTGATAGTTTCCTTCCAAAAGTCATTGGGCACACCTTCGGCATGGTCGCAACGGAATCCGTCTATGTCAGCTTCGGTCAGCCAGTAAAGCATAGCCTCCTGCATGGCGGCACGCATGGCAGTGTTGTCATAATTCAAATCAGCCACATCGTCCCAACCCATTCCCGGGGGAGAAACAATATTGCCGTTGGCGTCCTGCGTATACCAGTCCTTATGTTCCGTAGTCCAGGCATGATCCCAGGCGGTATGGTTAGCTACCCAGTCCAGGATTACCAACATACCTTCGGCATGGGCCTTCGTGACTAATGCTTTCAAATCGGACAGTGTTCCATAGGCAGGATTAATAGCCCGATAGTCTTTCACACAATACGGAGAACCGACAGCATTCTTTTCACCTTGCTGGAAAATGGGCATGAGCCAAAGAACATTGGCTTCCAGCTTTTTGATACGCGGCAGTTGGGCAGTCAGTCCATTCAGTGCTTGCGTTTCACCGAAGAGTGCCGGATTGGCTTCATAAATCACCATTCCGTCTGTAGTAATGTCATCTGCGGGAGGCGGCATGTCAGGATCATCATCCGAACTGCATCCGGTAAAGCTCAACAGCAAAAGGCTGGAGCACAAAATCTTAAGGATATCCTTTATTCTCATATCTATATTAATTAATTGAGATAGTATAAGTTATAATTTCAAATAATCTGTTTCAAGCAATGAAACTAAGAGTTTCTCGGTGTGAAACAGAGAGTTTCAAGTAATGAAACTACTTGTTTCAAGGCATGAAACAAACGGTTTCCCATCTTGAAACTCAAAGCATCTTAGGGCTTGGGTAGTTTTTCATAAGAAGTAGCTGTGATAGAGAAGTAGATATCTCCTATCAATGCTGTATACAGCCCGCCATCTTCTATTTGCTGTCCGCCTCCATTGTTATTGAAAATCAGATTCGAATACTTACCCACGTGCTCCGATAAATCAAAGTACTTATATGTAACACCATTGATCTCCCTCGTTCCGGTTACTTGTATGCCCGGCCAACTGTCGCCAATTGCAGCGTCGCCCCAGCCATAGAGAGTCAAAGCTTCCCAACCGGAGTTATCCTGTACATACACGGTGCAATCTTTTATTTCACTACAACCCGCTTCCGAGATGCGGAGATAGTAATCGCGATCTATCGTCAGATTATAGTCTTTCAACTGATTTCCAACGCCGTTATCATTGAATATCAGATTGATATTCTTATTTGTGCAAGCCGGTGTCAAATGGAAGCACTTATACGTTGTACCGTTGATTTCCTTCGTTTCTGAAACCTGTATGCCGGGCCAGCTGCTACCAATAGCCGCTTCTCCATAGCCATACAGCGCCAACGCATTCCAACCGGTATTATCCTCCACATAAAGGGAATAGCTTGTACCGTGTGTTGCAGGATCTATCTCCTCACATTTCTCAGGAGTTATGCTGAAATAGAAATCGCGGCTGAAAGTGATGTTCTTTACGAAAGACAGCACGAGTCCCGGATCGTCTTCCTTTTTGTTATTATTAAATGTCAGCTTCAGACTCTGATTCATCAATTCCACATCGGTTTCAAAGTATTTATAAACTACTCCGTTGATTTCCTTTGTTCCGGCAGGTTCAAGTCCCGGCCAGTCTTCATTGTTATCACCTGCCCCGGAGATGTAAAGTGCCAGATCTCCCCAACCGGACTGGTCATCCACATAGATGCAATAACTTGCTTCCGGGTCTATCTCTTCAAAGCCTTTATCGGTAATGCGGAAGTAGAAGTTTCTGTTGAGTGTCACCACCGGACCGTCAAACTGCTTTCCATCATTATTATTGAAAATTAGATTCACACCTTCATAACCATCCAGAGCTTTCCCCATATCGAAGTATTTATAAGTAACCCCATTGATCACTTCCGTACCTTTCACCGCAATACCCGGCCAAGCAGGTGTTACATCACCGGCACCGGCCCAACCGTACAAGTAAAGATTATCCCAACCGGACTTATCAGCCACATAAACCACAAAGCCATCATGTCCTTCTTCTTCCGTATTAAAGTAAGCCTCCCAGCGGTCTACCCATACATTGGTACGGGTTCCCACCTTTACATCCAACTGATGCACCACAGCTTCATTCTTCACCGAACGTTCCTCACCTTTCGAGGCCGATACGAAGTAAAAACCGTCTGCCAGTGTCTTTCCATCTTTGAAAGTAGAAGGTAGCAGATAGATTCCCCACTTGGATTCACTACCGGTAGCTTTCTCCAACTGCCATTCCAGATTACCTACAGCAGCTTCGGCTCCTCCGTTGAAGTCGCCCACAATGTAGTATTCGTCATCGGCAGCACTGCCTTTCGGCATGATGACTTCCAGCAATATAGCGTTCGCCTTGATTTCGAACTGAGGCAGTTCATCATCGAATATAATCGTATCTGTATCGTCGCACCCGTTGAGCAGAGCAAACAACGGCAACATAAACAGCCAATAAATTATCTTTTTCATGGATTTTCTGTTTTTGAGTTATTTATAATTCGGGTTCTGTATCAGTCCTTGATTGACAAGCAATGCAGAAGCAGGCAACGGATACCACTCATATTTACGATCACGCTTGGCGGGATAAAGTTGACCATTGTCTGTGGCACGTCCGAAGAACCACCACTGGCCTTGCGTGAATTTGTCGAAACGACGCAGGTCTGTACGGCGGCGGCGACCTTCATTCAGGAACTCAACACCCCACTGACTCAACATCCAGTCCATATCGAAAGCAGTGAAGCCACGGCCCGGTTTGTCTTTCACGTCTGCCCAGTCGCCGGCACTGAAGTAACGTTTACGTACTTCGTTCACCAGTTCTTTGGCCTTGTCGGCTTGTCCGGCACGCATTTCACACTCTGCCAGCATATAGTACACTTCGCTCAGGCGGAATTCCACTTCATCGATGTTCTGAAAGTCGATGGCTGCGGAAGTAGGATATACCGGATACTTCACCAGACGGAGGCCGGAGTTCGTCTCACCCCAACGCGGTGACATGACGGTTTCCAAATTGCGTCCGAGGTTCATAAACGTACCTACCTGGTCTACATACGCCAAGTCTTGTCCGTCACGGTCGGCATCGGCTTTCAAGGCTTCACCCTTACCATAGTTAGCTTTTATGGTACCTTTCAGGAAGATACCGCTGTAACCGTTCTTCTTATCATAATTATAGTTCTTTTTACGGATGTCGCGGTCGTCGAAGCGTTCGTAGACTGCACCCAGTTTATCACCATAAGCCGCATCGAGGAAGCAGGTAGCTCCCTGTGTACCTCCCAATTCATTCACCGTTCCCGCATTGTCATACGAAGGAACCAGACAAGTACAGTTCCAACCACTCTGACTGTAAGTGCCTCCGAAATAATCCCAGATATTATAAGGATAGAAAGTCATGCGCATCCATCCCATATTCAGTTTACCGTCTTCGCAGGCAAAAGCCATGATGACTTCGGGACATTCCGTATTATTGATAGAGTAAATATCGCGGTAATCCTTTGCCAATTCATATTTTCCATATTTACCGCTGATTATTTCACGGCACAGTTCGGCACATTCGGTATAGTGGCTTTCTTTGATGAACACTTCGGCATTCAGCAACAGACGGGCCTTGATCATACGGTTCACAGCCTTGTTCATGCGGTTCACCTGATTTTCGACCATTCCTTCGTAGCAATCATCCAGCTCGGTAGCAATGAAGTTATAAATCTTCTTGCAACTTGTATCGAAGTCCGGGTCGGCAGTGGGTGGCAATTCACCGTCTACGGTGGCCGGTTCAATATTCAGCGGCAATGCACCACCCCAGATTTCGAAGATATTGTAATAAGCCCAGGCACGGAGTGTACGTACTTCGCCTTCATAAGCTTTCAGTTTCTCATCAGTCATCTTCAGGTCGGCAGAAGTTAGCTTTCCCATATCAGCCAATAAGGTGTTACACAGGCCGATAGTGGTCCATGCATTCTCCCAGGCACTACGGATAATCTTGGCATCGGGAGTCCAGTTCTGAATGGAGAAGATAAACTTTTCGCCTTCATCATATCCCCACTGACCGCCATTCCATACACGCCAGGTCACCTGATCGGCAGGAAATTCCTGCATGTACCAGAAGTATTCGGCATAACTGGTAGCACCTGTGGAATAAATAGTAGCTACCGCACTCTTCACACTATTCTCGTCCTGATAATAGACGCCGGAGTCTACACGGTCGAACACTTCTTCCGTAAGGTCGAAGCAACCGCTCAATGAACAACCCAGAATGATTGCCAACAGACATTTATATTTCAGATATTTCATAATTCTTTTCTGTATTTAGTTATTAAAGGAGTTGACAAGGCTTCAGGCGACAAGTTGACAAGGGGAAATGACTCTCTTACTAAACGAAACTATTATCCTCGTTCCCTTGTTAACTGCAACCTTGTTAACTATATCTATTTGAAACGGATATTCAAGCCTACGCTCAACTGAGTAGCCGAAGGATAGGCACTGTTCGTATCTACACCCGGAGTCAGTCCGTTGATGGCAACAGCTGAAGGATCGTTACCGGAATAACCGGTCAGCGTAAACAGATTCTTAGCTGTCAGATAAACTCTCATACCTTTGATGAACTTGTTTTCTTTCGGAGTGATGGTATATCCCAGAGTCAGGTTATCCAGCTTAAAGTAATCACCCTTTTCAAGGAAGAAAGAAGAGATTACACCGCCACCGGTTGTAATATCCGCATCTTTTCCATAAGCATCGCGCAGCACATTGTCCGTACCGCAACCTTTCAGACCCATTCCGTAACGACGCATATTGAAGATTTCAAAACCGAAAGCACCGTTGAACATCAGGCTCAGGTCGAAGTTCTTATAACGGAGCGTATTACTCCAGGAAAGATAAGAGGTCGGCGTACCATTACCGATATGGCGTTTGTACTTCACATCTGCCTTGGATACAGGAACTTTTTCGCCTTCATCGGTATAAATCATCATATCGCCATTCTCTACACCGGCATACTCGTAGCCATAGAACTGGCCGATCTTGCTGCCTTCTTCCACGCGGAAGAAGTATTCACTGGTACCTACACCCGGTTTCTGATACAGTTCCACATAAGAAGCTTTGTACAGGCTGTTGGAGAGTTTATCCAGTTTCGTAGTGCCGTAAGAGTAGTTGATACCCGTTGTCCATTCTACGGGAGTTCCTTTGAAAGCGTCGCCTTCCAGAGAAACTTCGATACCACGATTCACAGTGGTTCCTACGTTTACCAGAATTGTAGAGTAGATGTAGGGAGGCTGTGGAGCCGTATAGTTATAAAGCAAGTCGCGTGACTGGCGGTCGAACCATTCAACAGAACCGCGCAATCTGTTCCACAAGGCAAAGTCAACACCGATATTCATACTGACACTCTTTTCCCAGCCCAGTTTGGAATTGGCATTCACTGAAGGAGCATAACCTGTTACCCAGGCACCGTCCATCAGATAGGTATCCGTAACATTCAACTGGGCATTTTTATGAGAGCCGTAAGTGGCTAATGACTGGTAGCAATCGAAGTCCGAACGACCTGTTACACCATAGGAAACACGGGGTTTCAAACTCTGAACGATGTTTTGGTGGTCTTTCAGGAAACCCATATTCGCCATTTCCCAGGCAAGAGAAAGAGACGGGAAAGCACCCCATTTATGATCTGCACCGAATTTCGTAGAGCCTTCGTAGCGGATGGAGGCGGAAGCAATCAACAGATTCTTCCAATTATAGTTGATACGTCCGAAAACACCGATCAGCTTGGCAAGAGATTTACCAGTACCCATGCTTGCTTTTCCTTTGGCAAGATAAGAACCGCTTCCAAGGTTATTCCAGAGAATATCATCGAAATTGAAATCACTGTTTCCGGCTTGCAGGCGTTCCCAGGTGGTTTGCTCATAGTTATAACCGACCATTGCCTTGAAGTTGTGATCACCCAGATCCAACGAGTAGTTACCCAACCACTCCAGGCGGGACGTGTACCACTTCTGGTAAGTCACTTCTGCACGTCCGTTATAACCGTTCCAGTAAGATTCACCGGCAGTGGAAGGGGTATAATAGTGCTGTTTCAGATCGTTATAGTGCAAAGAGTAGCTCAATGAAGTATTCAGCATTTGCTTTTCCGAACGGATCAGGTTGACTTTTACCTCAGCAGTACCCAGCAGGTAAACGCGCTGACCGTTATTGTCGATTTCTTTCAGTTCCTGCACCGGGTTGCGTGCTCCGGTAGGAGAAGTAGGCTGGAAGTAAGTTCCGTCCTCGTTATACAAAGGCATGGTAGGGTTCATGCTCAGGGCAGTATCGAACATACCGTCGTTACCCCATACTTCATTCACGCGACGGGCGTTGAGTGAACCGTTCAGTTCTACGATTCCATCCATCATACGCTGGTTCAGGACGAAGCGTCCACCGAATTCTTCACGACTGCTGTTCAGATCGAGGCCGGTTGCTTTCTTATAATTAAAAGAAGCGCCATAGTATCCGTTCTTAGTACTGCCGTCGATAGAAAGATATTGGTTGTTATCATAAGAGAAATCACGCAGCAAGAGGTCATACCAATCAGTAGAATACCCATAATCCGTTGCACGACGGGAACGACGGAATTCGTCTGCACTCAAAATATCCGGACCGCTCTTTGCCAGATTCACACCGAACCAGCTGTCGTAAGTCACTTGGGCACGTCCGGCTTCTCCGGCTCCCTTACGGGTAGTGATTAGGATCACACCATTAGCACCGCGTGTTCCGTAGATGGCAGCAGAAGCGGCATCTTTCAGTACGGTCATAGACTCAATGTCCTGTGCTGCCAGGTTGCGGATATCGCCACCTGCCACACCATCAATTACCACCAACGGGTCATTGGATGCCGAAATAGATGTTGCACCACGAATCTGAAGAGAGGAACTTGCATTCGGATTGGCTGCCGCCGTATTGTTTACGGTCAAACCGGCAACTTTACCGGTCAGCATCTCCATCGGATTGTTCATAGAACCTTGCAGGAACTTCGATCTGTCTACCTGCACAATGGAACTGGAAAGCTCTTTCTTGCTCAATGAGCCGTAGCCCACCACAACGACTTCATCCAGTGCCTGAGCGTCTTCTGACAGCACTACATTGATTTCCTGACGTCCACTACAGGGGATCTCTTGTGTTTTGTAGCCAATAAAGGAGAAAACAAGGACGGAAGAAGGCTTCACACCCGACAAAGTATAGTTACCGTCAATATCGGTAATGATACCATTAGTTGTACCTTTCACAGTTACGTTAGCACCAATTACAGTTTCGCCCGTGGTATCCGTTACTTTTCCTTTCACGGTTAAATCCTGGGCAAAGGATGCCACTGCAAAAAGTAATCCGGCCATAAGAAGAAGAGACCGGCACAAACATAACTTTGTTCTTTTTACATTCATACTATTAGTTTTTAGATTAGCAATCATTCTGTTCACCTCCACAGGTTGAGGCGACAGTGCAAATGTCTGTAAAAAGAAGGGGGAAAGAAAAGAAGACTAAAGAAAATCTAGATTAACAAAAGGATCAAAATATTATATATCAGCGAGATAAAACAAATAAAGGGCGTTAAAAAACTAAATGAAAACAAAGGAAGCAGAATAGAAAAAACGGGATTTTGGGTTCATTTCGGAGGGGGTATGAATTAATTCACCACAGATTAACACAGATTTCCACAGAATTTTATTTCTCTGATTTTAATTGATTAAACTCTGTGAGAATCTGTGTTAATCTGTGGTGGGCAAATTCATTACTATACCATATAGCTCACTAACCAGCAAAAGACCCAATCTTCATCACCTCTTCCTCAAAATTATCACGGCAAAGAGAACGATTCTTCAATTTGGAACGATAGGTATAAATAGTAGTAATGGAATAACGCAGGAAGCCTGCAATCTTGGCACTGTCCGTAATTCCCAAACGAATTAAGGCAAATATACGAAGTTCCGTTGTCAGCCGTTCATCCTGTTTAGGAATAATTCTTTCTTCTTCCGGCAACAACTCATTAAAGCGTTTCACAAAATCAGGGAAAATACTAAGGAATGAATTATCGAAGTTTTGATAGAATTCTTTCAGTTCTTCATCGATGAAACGGGACGATTTCAACGTTTTATAGAGTTCTTCCACCTTCCCCGAAGCTGCCTGTTTGTTAAGCATCCGACGGTATCCCTCCAACTTGTCAATGTATGTGGAACACAATCCCATAAATCGGCCGACATACTCCTCCTTAATATGATTAGCCTCCGTCAGTGAGTTATTCGTTTCGTGCTGTCTCTGATTTACTTCGATCAATCTTTCATTCAGAAGTTTCAGCTCTTCATTCATTGCCAGCAAATCCTGTCGTGCACGGGCCAGCTTCTTCACCTGACGAATTACATACCAGACCGCACATGCCAGAAACAGCGTCAGCAAACTGGTAACAACCAGGAAAATCTGTAACACCTGCTGATGCTTCTGTTTCTCCACCTGATAGGCATGGTCTATGACCGGGAGCATCCTTGAAGCCTGCACATTCCGGAGACGGGCATTGTAGAAATTGGCATCTTCCATACTGCGCTTCATATAAACATCCGCCCGTTGTAACTGCCCCTCTTCATATAACAGTTCCGCCAATGCACGCAAGGAATTATTTTCTTTCACCACACCACGAATATCGGCAATTGCACTCTTTATCAAATATTCTTTTTGCTTTTCCCGCTGTCCCGTACTCTGATAGATAAAAGCAAGAATAGAGGTCACCACTGCATAATCCCGTGTATCCGGTGAAAGTTTTTGATGATAAACTTCCAACATTTCAATGGCTTCCTCTCCTCTTCCTTGTTGCAGAAGTTCGGGAGTATAAGCTATGACATACTGATAAGACCCCTCTTCTACCATCTGCAATACAGAGTCGCGGTAGATATACAGGTTATTCAGATATTCAATCTGATATTCGTCATCCATCGCATACTCTGCATGATAGAGATAAATATCTTCAAAAGTGATGTAATATTCAATAAGTTGGTCTCTGGAAAGTTGCTTGCTATCTATAGACTTCAACAAGGCCACGCCTTCTGCATACAAACCTGTCTTTCCCAAGATACTTGCCTTCTTCAGTTTGGCCTCATTCAGCCACTCTTGATTGTTGTGCTGAAGGGCAATCTCGATATTGCGATTGATATAATGTCTTGCAGAATCGCAAATATACGCTTCATATTCATCAAAAAGTTGTTGATTGATATGGTACTCATCAGAAGGAGAAGTACTCTTACGAGTCCGGAAATATTCTTTAATCTGATCAATGCGTTTCAGTCTGGCCTGCTCATATTGAGCGGTGTTTTCAATTGTCCTGTCCAGAACCACCAGTAAAGAATCTATTTTCTCCTGCGCTTGCAGAAGGCAACAGAACAGCAAAGAGATTACAAAAAGCAGGTACCGGTCTTTCATGCTTACAAACGTTTACGAACAGGACAAAGATATAAAATCCTACTATAATAACCATCTTACCAGTTCGTTTTTAATAAATCGTCTCAGCTTTGAAGAGCATATATACATAAAAGGGACGCTGCATCTCGCGGCGTCCCATCTATCTTAGTTAGTTTTTATAAGAATTTGAGAGAATTGAAACTTCACAGCCTCAATTTGTTGTTTTAATAAAGCACACTAACTATATTTATGTTTAAAGCAAATGAAAATGTTATTCTTAAAAGCAAATGAAAACGTTACTTCTTCAGTTCCACCTTCTTGTCTATCCGTTGCAGACTATCCAGAATCTGTTGTTCATGGGTAATCGTCACGTCTCCCGAGAGAGCTACCGAAGGTGTGGTAATTTGTTTGCCTATCGTATCGGCTGCGGCTACTTCTTTTATATCACTATAGAATGAATGTTGCATCACATTCCCTAATGAAAGTACCACTGCCACTACTGCGGCGGCCTTGAACAGCGGAACGAAACGTGCGGTAAGCGTCAAGCGTTTTGCCTTCACCACCGGAGTCTCCACTTCTGCAAGCACACGGGCGTCGAAATCTGCTCCCAACCCCACTTCTTGTTGCAGTTGCTGATATACGAACAAATCTTTGTAGCGAAGCAAATGCTCCGGAACGTCGCTTCCGTTAAAGAAAGCACGCAACTGCGCTTCTTCCTCAAGGGAAGTCTCACACTGCCAGTAGCGTTCTAAAAGTTGTTCTATATATTTACAGTCCATAACCATCTATATCTAAATACCGTTGTTTTACTTTTTGCCTCGCCCTGAAGAGGTTCACTTTTACCTGTTCCTCCGTCAAATGCAGGACGACCGCAATTTCTTTATAACTCTTACCCTCTATATCCCGAAGCTGCATAATCAGCCTTTGTTTATCGGGGAGTTCATTGACCAGACGATGGATGAGTGTCATTTGCTCTTTATCCACCAAGTGATCGTAAGGATTGGATGCTCCGGAAGTCTGTTCCATTTCAGGTGTCAGTTCCACGGTCTGAGCGTCTTTTCTTTCGCTACGGTCTATTGCCAGATTCTTTGCCACTGTCAGGCAATAAGCCTCGATAGAACCGAATTTCGTCCACTCATCACGTTTGTTCCAGACTCTTATCAGTGTTTCCTGCACAACGTCTTCTGCCTCTGCTCTGTCGAAAGTAATCCGGAGAGCCAACCGAAAGAGTTTGTCTTTCAGAGGGAGAATGTCATTCCGAAAACTGATTTCTTGCATCTCTATTAATAATGACGGTTAAGTATATGGAAAGTTACAGTTGATCACTACTTTTTTTGAATTATTTTTTGATGCGGGTTCCGCTATTCTCGTTAATTGCTGACGCTAAGGTAATTACCACTTCAGTTACTCCCGCATTCAAAGCTTCAAAAGAATTCTCCAGCTTGGGTATCATACCTCCTTGAATAACACCGTCCGCTACATATTGTTTGAATTCGACAGGAGTGATCTGAGGTATCACGCTATCGTCATCGTTCTCGTCACGAAGCACACCCTTCTTCTCAAAACAGAATACCAATGTCACATCGAACAAAGCAGCAAGAGCTTTTGCAGTCTCTCCTGCAATAGTATCGGCATTTGTATTCAGCAGATTGCCTGCACCGTCGTGCGTCAGCGGAGCCATTACGGGAACTACTCCTTTATGGATCAAATCACCCAAAAACTCTGCATTCACTTGCTTTACATCACCCACAAAGCCATAGTCGACGTCTTTTACCGGGCGTTTCACGGAACGGATTACATCCATATCCGCACCAGTCAATCCCAGTGCATTGACACCACGCGCCTGAAGTCCGGCTACAATATTCTTGTTTACCAGCCCGCCATACACCATCGTCACTACTTTCAGCGTTTCGGCATCCGTGATACGACGCCCGTTTACCATCTGACTTTCAATGCCCAGTTGGGCAGCCAATTTTGTGGCCGAACGGCCACCTCCGTGTACCAAGACTTTGTAGCCCTCAATAGCTGCAAAGTCATCCAACAACTTATGGAGGGTAGCTTCTTCCTCCACGATTTTGCCACCCACCTTTATTACTGTTAGTTTTTCTCTCATAATTCAGTTGACAAGTTTTTTAGTTAACAAGTTGACAAGGGGAAAAGACAAAATGAACAAAGCAATAAAGCGCAGCTCCTTGTCAACTTGTTCCCTTCTCAACTCGTCAACTTTTCTTATTCCAAATAGGTATATCCGTACAGACCGGAACGATAATTGGAAAGGAACTCTTTACCTTCTTCCAACGAAATACGTCCCTCTTTTACTGATTGAGTCACCCAAGTCTCCAGTGTACGCACCAGCTTCTTAGGGCTATATTGAACATAGTCAAGCACTTCCGCTACAGTTTCACCATCAATCACCTGTTCGATGGTATATCCCTTCTCGTTAACAGATACATGCACAGCATTCGTATCGCCGAAAAGATTATGCATATCACCCAGAATCTCCTGATAAGCACCTACCAGGAACACACCCATATAATAAGGTTCCTTACTCTTTAAAGAATGAGTGGGCAGATAGTGTGCCACATTCTTAGTCGAGATAAAGTTAGCTATCTTTCCATCCGAGTCACAAGTGATGTCCTGCAAGGTTGCCGCACGGTCGGGACGTTCATCCAGGCGCTGAATGGGCATAATCGGGAATATCTGGTCAATAGCCCAGGAATCCGGCAGGGACTGGAACAGCGAGAAGTTACAGAAATATTTATCCGCCAACAGTTTCGGCAATCCGCGAAGTTCATCGGGAGCATGCTTCAAGCCGCCTGCAATCTGGTTCACCTCACGCATAACAGACCAGTAAAGACGCTCAATCTGTGCACGTGTTTTCAAATCCACAATTCCATGACTGAACAAGTCGAGCGCTTCTTCACGAATTTGCTGTGCATCGTGCCAGGCTTCCAGCATCTTATTTTGATTCAATGTATCCCAAATGCCATAAAGTTCCTGCACCAATTCATGGTCTTCCTCGGTTACTTCTTCATCATCGTCCCATTCGGGCAAAGTGGTGGTTTCCAAGACTTCAAAAATAAGTACGGAATGATGGGCAGTCAGTGCACGTCCGCTTTCCGTAATAATATTGGGATGGGGAATACCATTCTTATCACTGGCATCTACCAAAGTGGAAATAGAGTCATTCACATATTCCTGAATGGAATAATTGACACTACTTTCGCTACTGGACGAGCGTGTTCCATCGTAATCTACGCCCAAACCACCACCGATATCCACGAATTCGACTTTGAATCCCATAGCATGAAGCTGCACATAGAATTGAGATGCTTCGCGCAAGGCCGTCTTAATACGACGGATCTTTGTCACCTGGCTTCCGATATGAAAATGTATCAATTTCAGACAATCTTTCAGTCCTTTTGAGTCTAAAAAGTCGAGTGCTTCGAGCAATTCACTGGAACTGAGTCCAAACTTGCTTGCATCGCCGCCTGAATCTTCCCATTTGCCACTTCCTGAAGAAGCCAGTTTGATACGAATACCAATATTAGGCATAACATTCAGCTGCTTCGCCATCTTGGCTATCAGTTTTAGCTCGTTCATTTTTTCTACTACAAGAAAAATGCGTTTACCCATCTTCTGGGCAAGCAAAGCCAACTCTATATAGCTCTCATCCTTATAGCCGTTGCAGATAATCAACGAGTCAGAATCTGAGTTAATAGCAATCACGGCATGAAGTTCAGGCTTCGACCCGGCTTCCAACCCAAGATTGAATTTCTTTCCATGGCTGATAATCTCCTCTACCACAGGGCGCATCTGATTAACCTTGATAGGATAGATGATAAAGTTCTGCGCTTTATAGCCGTACTCCTCAGCGGCCTGCCTAAAACATGAAGAAGTCTTCTCAATCCGGTTGTCCAGAATATCGGGAAAACGTATCAGCATAGGAGCCGCCACGTCTCGCAATTGCAATTCATCCACCAATTCTTTCAAATCGACGCCGACACCGTTTTTACGAGGTGTTACCACTACATGACCTTTGTCATTGATACCAAAGTACGAAGTGCCCCAACCTGTAATGTTGTAAAGCTCTTCTGAATCTTCAATACGCCATTTTCTCATTTTTTGTAACTCAGATGTTTGTTGTTTGATTTTAATAGGGCGACAAAAATACGATAATTCTCGATATTTATTGCGTTTTCCACCTAAAATTACACATTTACAAGCGGTTAAATGCTCAGCAAGTTACGTAACTGCTGCACAGAATCCGCAATTTGCCGACGGCTTTCCAACTGCCCGGCATCGAAACGGTATCTTGCCTTACCATAGTGCGGTGCACGTTTTTCCAAGGCTTCTATAATGAAAATCCGCAGTTCTTCGTCCGTTTTTCCTTGCAGAATAGGACGTTGCTGCGTAGCCACTCGCAAGCGGCGGAACAAAACGTCAGGATGAACATCCAGAAAAACGGTCTGCCCATGCTCGTTCATATACTCCATGTTATCGAAGAAGCAAGGAGTACCGCCTCCGGTCGAGATAATGACGTTTTCAAACTCAGCCACTTCATGCAGCATGGTTCGCTCCAGTTCACGAAAAGAGGCCTCTCCCCGCTCAATGAACAATTCACGTATGGATTTGTGAAGACGTTCTTCGATATACCAGTCCAGATCGATGAACGGTATATTCAATTCGCGGGCAAAAGCCTTTCCTAAAGTTGTTTTACCGGCTCCCATGTAGCCGGTTAAGAAAATACGTATCATAAGCGCTTACCTTTGCGTACAAAGGTAAGCAATTCTATTCTGAGAGATTTACTATCAGATAAAAATTTTAATGCGTTCGCTCAAATCATCAAATTCCTTCCCGCCCGGTTCGGCCACAGGAGTACCGAAAGGCATCTGTGCAATCAACTGCCAGGTTTCGGGAAGATGCCACGTGCTGCGTACATCTTCGTCAATCAACGGGTTATAGTGTTGCAGCGAAGCGCCCAGACCTTTATCTTCGAGCATGGTCCAGATGGCTAACTGATGCATGGCAGAAGTATGTTGCGACCACGTCGGGAAATTCTCATGATAAGTAGGGAATTGTTTTTGCAGTCCTTCCACAATGGAACGATCTTCAAAAAAGAGTATCGTGCCATATCCGCAAGAGAACGAAGTATCGATCTTCTTCTCCGACTGGCGATATTGTTCTTCGGACAGGCGTTCTTCCAACTGATCCTTCACGATTCTCCATAATTTCTGATGTTCGTCCCCCAGTAACAACACAATACGTGTAGTCTGCGAGTTGAATGCCGAAGGCACATGCTTTACTGCTGTACGGATGATGTGTACAATTTCCTCGTCCTGAACCGGAGAGTCGTTACTGATAGAATAATAGCTACGCCGATGCTCCAATGCTTCGGCAAATGTCCGTTCTCTGACCATATTTAATCCTTTCTTTTCGTAATTATCATTTTTGTCTTATATAGTGAAACAAGTGAAAGAGTGAAGTTGTTCGAAGTTGTAGAATATATTTGTACCTTTGCACCCAATTATGAGTAAAGAGAAGTTTTACGTTGTATGGTCAGGCGTCAATCCGGGGATTTATACTTCCTGGACAGACTGTCAGTTACAAACCAAAGGTTACGAAGGAGCGAAATATAAATCGTTCGAGACGCGCGAAGAAGCGGAAAAAGCCTTTGAATCTTCTCCGTATGAATATATCAAACGATCCTCTCCGGGTGCTCCCGCCCAAAAGAAAGATGTGAATGCCCCCCTTCCTTCATCTGTCGTAGAGAATAGCCTTGCCGTAGACGCTGCCTGTAGTGGTAATCCCGGAGCTATGGAATATCGCGGTGTACACGTAGCCAGCCGACAAGAAATATTCCATTTCGGCCCGGTATATGGTACGAATAATATCGGCGAGTTCCTTGCTATCGTCCACGGACTTGCCCTACTGAAACAGAAAGGCTTCGATATGCCCATCTATAGTGACAGCGTGAATGCCATCAGTTGGATCAAGCAGAAGAAATGCAAAACAAAGCTACCCCGTGAACCCAAAACAGAAGAACTTTTCAAACTAATAGAGCGTGCCGAAAAGTGGCTACGGGAAAATACGTATACTACCAAAATTCTGAAATGGGAAACCAAGCAGTGGGGAGAAATACCTGCTGACTTCGGAAGAAAATAAGCCTGTACAGGGCTTGAATTAAATGACGCATCATCCTACACCCGCTATTTTTGAGAAAATAGAATAACACTTGAAAACAAATAGTGTTATGGTCCGGAATAAGCAATGTTGCGGATGATTAGATTGCTTGTTCTCATCCACAACAAGCAATCTAATTTCAGACAAGTCTGATTTCGTTAAGCGAAATCTGTAAGCGACATGTGAAAAGCGAGTAATATATGCGTATAAACACTCCTTTTATACAAGGGGAATTTACTATTGATTATCAAGGTATTGCAAAGGATCAATTTCTTTCCGACAAGAAGTTGGGAGTTTGTTGGCAAGAAGTTAACTTCCTGTCGTCAAACTCCTAACTTCTTGTAAAAGGAGAAATAGCTGTTTTTTCGGTTTCCTTACACAGCGTAGTTGATAGTACGAATGGCCTATGTGTTCAATCATCTGTATTAGAAAGGCTGAACGCTTTTCTTTCATCTTGCCTCGTCTAGCATCTATATATCGGTGGTATTGGATATATAGATACTGCATGTCCGATATATAGATGTGACACGTCCGATATATAGATGCTGCACGTCCGATATATAGCTAATATATTCAGAACATGAGTTTTGACCAAAGGAAATGTACATTAAAAACCAAGGAAAAGAAGATTATTCTTTTAGGAAACAGGAGGTAAGCACTGATTCAAAACAACATGAAGACAGGCACAGATTCCGGTGGTGTAGGCAAATACCTTTCCTACACCCGCATATAATTTTGCCTACACCACACACCGTTCTATTAATGAGACGATTAAGTCTCCGGGTGTAGGATGTAGGCAGAATTAATAAATCTTTCTATTCAGAATCGTTTTTTGATCAAGACAGAGATTGCATATCATTCAAACGTTTATAGTATCCATTCTTCTCCAACAAAGCTTCGTGCCTGCCACGTTCCACAATTTCTCCTTCATAGAGTACGCAGATTTCATCTGCATTTTTAATGGTAGAAAGACGGTGGGCAATAGCAATTGTAGTACGGGTTTTCATCAAACGCTCCAAAGCTTCCTGCACCAGACGTTCGGACTCCGTATCAAGAGCAGAAGTAGCCTCATCAAGAATAAGAATAGGCGGATTCTTCAAAATAGCACGGGCAATACTGATGCGTTGGCGTTGTCCTCCGGAAAGCTTGCCACCACGGTCACCAATATTTGTGTTGTATCCATGCTCTGTCTCCATAATGAAATCATGCGCATTGGCAATCTTCGCCGCCTCCATCACCTGCTCCAGTGTGGCGTTTTCCACACCAAATGCTATGTTATTAAAGAATGTATCATTAAACAGAATCGCTTCCTGATTTACATTTCCTATCAGGCCACGCAAATCATGAATACGGAAATTCTTGGTACTAACGCCATCAATCATGATTTCACCGAAATGTATGTCATGGTAACGCGGAAGCAAATCTACCAGCGTAGATTTTCCCGACCCGGACTGCCCAACCAATGCAATCGTCTGCCCCTTCGGAACAACAAGATTGATATGTTTCAGCACTTCCCTCTTCCCATCATAACTGAAAGAAACATCCTTAAACTCGATTTGTCGATTCATGCCATGCAGAGGAAGCGGGTTTACGGGTTCCTTAATAGGATTCTCAGCCTTCAGAATCTTATCCACACGTTCCATGGAAGCCAAACCTTTCGGGATGTTATATCCTGCTTTTGCAAAATCCTTCAACGGATTAATGATGCTATACAGAATAACCATATAGAAAATGAATGTAGGAGCTTCCAGCGAAGAATGCTCATCGCCCAAAATCAGCATACCGCCAAACCAAAGCACCAATACAATCAAAAGCGTTCCCAGGAACTCACTCATCGGATGAGCCAACGCCTGACGAACGGCCACTTTATTGGTCGCATCACGCAGTTCATTACTGCATCTGGTAAAGCGATCCACCATCTTATCTTCTGCAATAAACGCTTTAATGATGCGCAAGCCCCCCAAAGTTTCTTCCAATTGTGACATGGTATCACTCCATTTGCCCTGCGCTTCCAAAGATTGGCGTTTCAGCTTCTTGCCGACCTTTCCCATCAGCCACCCCATTCCGGGAAGTACTACGATGGTAAACAGGGTCAACTGCCAACTTGTTATAATCAGCGTTGTAAAATAAAACAGGATCAAAATCGGATTTTTCAGCAACATATCCAACGAACTGGTAATGGAGTTTTCTATTTCTCCCACATCACCACTCATACGGGCAATGATATCTCCTTTCCGTTCCTGAGAGAAAAAACCAAGTGGTAAGTGCATCACTTTCGAATAGACCATGATACGGATATCACGAACAACTCCTGTACGCAAAGGAATCATTACCGCAGAAGATCCAAAGTAGCAGGAAGTTTTCAGCATCGTCATAAGGGCTAGGAACAGTCCCATAAACAAAAGTGTCATTATCGGACCATGAACCTCTATCAACTGAGTAACATAGTAATAGAAATTATTTATCACCACATCCTTCAAGTCATCGCTGCCCCACTCCATGAAGTGATATACTTTCTCTCCGCTACCCGTCTTGAACAGAATATTCAGAATTGGAATCAGCAGAGTGAATGAGAATACATTGAAAACAGCCGATAAGACATTGAGCACAATCGCCCACCCTATATACTTCTTATATGGCGACACAAAACGCCGCATCAATTGCAGGAATTCCTTCATTGCTTGGTATTAATGAATTAGGGGCGCAAAGATACAAGAAATATCTTTAAGATAAAGAAGATAAATTTAATATTAACGAGATTTATCTATACAACCCTCAATAAACAAGCCCTGTAGCTCATTTATATAGATCACAGAATGATATCGGAAAAATATATTGTATCTTTGCGCCCGGATATAAAACAAACGCTTTATTATGACAAAGATCGATAAGTCCGTACTGACATTCGGAATCACTATTTTCCTGAAATTCATGTTATTCGACATACTATGGTGTATCCCGACTACTTTTGCTTCTCTTTCTACAGTTGAATGTTATACAACAAAACTGATAGCCACACTTATATTGCTTATCCCTTACGCCTTCTTCCGTATGTGGAAAACAGAGACGCTCATCATGTTCCTGCTGGATTTCCTGCTGATAGCCAATCTTATGTACTTCAGAACCTATTATACCGCCATTCCTCTGAACAGCTACGGATTATCAGGAAACTTAGCCGATTTCACCGGAAGCGTTTTCGACTCTCTTCGCTGGTATGATATACTTTTCCCATTATCCACCCTTGCAGCAGCCGTCGTTCATCGGCGTACAAAAACTGCACATCAGAAGCGTCCCGCACCGGTGCTTGCTTATTCTGTAGTACTTGCAGTCATCATCTGCATCTTTGGCACAGTGACCCTGATTAAAGGCGGATTTTCAAATGCATACAAGGAATATCGCGACAAAGCATATTTCTGTTCAAGCGGCCCCTCCCTCTATACCGTTTTCGGTAGCCTTTGCTATGATTTGGCAGGTCAGCAACAAAAGTTAACTCCTGAACTGGAAGCAAAGATAGAAGAATGGTTAAGTAAAAAGCCCAAACACGAAGTTGCCCTGCCGGACAGCAGTACTAATCGCCGCACCAATTGCATCATCATTCTGGCAGAATCATTGGAAAGCTGGGTATTAGAAAAAGAAGTGGAAGGGCAGGAGATCACCCCCTACTTGAACAAATTACTGAAGGATTCTACCACCATCTATGCCCCACATGTGCTGACACAGGTAAAAGGCGGCCGTTCCATAGATGCCCAACTTATACTCTGCACCGGACTACTACCTATCAACAGTGGTACGTACAGCAGCCAATATCCCAACCATGTTTACCCTTCGTTGCAGAAAGCCATGCACGAAAAAAATCATTCGCGCAACTATCTGTTAACCATAGATAAGATATCCACCTGGAACCAGGGTCCCATAGCCCAAAGCTTCGGCATGGATACAATTATCGCCTATCATGATTTCGAACTGACGGAAGCTTTCGGTACCCACAAACGTACCGGAGACGGCTCATTCTTTGCTCAATGTCAAGAAAAGATAGAAAAAGGGGAGATATGGAAAGAAGGGGAAAACGCATATATGCAGCTTATTACCTATTCTGGTCATGCTCCATTCATATTACCGGAATATCTCAGAGAGATTTCATTCTCCTCTGACATTCCGGAGAAGATGGGTAACTATATGATCACTGCCCGCTACACAGATAAAGCTATCGGTAAATTCGTGGAGTATCTGAAAACACTCCCTCAATATAAGGAAACGCTGATTGTAATAACAGGAGATCACGAAGGTTTAGCGTCTTATCGTGCAGAACTATGCGAAAGTCCCGGTGGCAAAGGTATCGTATCCGACAAGCAGTTTACTCCTTTCATCGTTGTCAACTCTCCCATAGGTATGCGTTACGATGAAGTGATGGGACAAATAGATATGTATCCCACCCTGCTGAACCTACTTCAACTTGACGACTACTATTGGACCGGCCTCGGAGAAAGTATCCTCAATCCTGAAAAGAAAGGATTTGCTGTAGGTTCACAGATGAATGTGGAAGGAGAAGGATATAGTCCGGAAGATGAGGAGTTTGCAAAGGAGGCATATGATATTTCGGATGAGATGATACGGTTTAATTACTTTGGAAGAAAGTAAGATAATAAAGAAAGCATTCCATGTTTTTAAGAATCTTTGTTTGGAGAAACAGCAGAAAGGGCGTACCTTTGTTTGCATTCAAACCAAACTTCTAAAAAGGCATCAGTTATGGAAGAATATATAGCACCGAACAGAAAACGCATCCCCTACGGCATGATGAACTTCGCCGTGATTCGCCGTGATGATTGTTATTATGTAGACAAGACCCGCTTTATTCCCATAATAGAAGACGCGGATAAGTTTTTCTTCTTCATCCGTCCCCGTCGTTTCGGCAAAAGTCTGACGGTAAGTATGCTGCAACATTATTACGACATAGCCGCCAAAGATAAGTTTGATGCTTTGTTCGGTGATCTTTATATCGGGAAATATCCCACACGTGACCGCAACAGCTACCTGGTGCTCTATCTCAATTTTTCCGGAATTGTCGGTGAACTGCACAACTACCGCAAAGGGCTGGATGCGCATTGCCAAACCATGTTCGACTACTTTTGCGATATCTATGCCGACTATCTTCCTCAGGGTATTAAGGAAAAACTGGATGCAAAAGAAGGAGCCATAGAACAATTTGAGTACCTGTTTACGGAATGTAACAAAACCGGCCAAAGAATTTACCTCTTCATCGACGAGTACGACCACTTTACCAATGCCATCCTCGCCGATCCTGAGAGTTTACATCGTTACACCAACGAGACACATGGTGAAGGCTATTTGCGCGCCTTCTTCAACAAGGTGAAAGCAGGAACCTATTCCAGTATCGAGCGCTGTTTCATCACCGGTGTCAGCCCTGTTACGATGGACGACCTCACTAGCGGCTTCAACATCGGTACCAATTACTCGCTCTCCCCAAAATTCAACGAAATGATAGGATTCACGGAAGAGGAAGTACGGCAAATGTTGACCTATTACTCCACCACCAGCCACTTCAACCACACTGTGGACGAGTTGTTGGACATAATGCAACCGTGGTACGACAACTATTGCTTTGCACAAGGGCGTTATGGTGAAACCACCATGTACAATTCTAATATGGTGCTCTATTTTATCAAAAACTACCTTGACAACGATGGTAAAGCACCGCAGAATATGATAGAAAGCAACATCCGCGTTGACTACGAGAAGTTGCGCATGCTTATCCGTAAGGACAAAGAATTTGCCCACGATGCTTCCATCATCCAGACCTTGGTGAGTCAAGGCTATATTACCGGAGATTTGAAAGAAAGTTTCCCTGCCGTCAATATCACCACTCCTGACAACTTCGTGAGTCTACTCTATTATTTCGGTATGCTTACCATCAGCGGCACATATGAAGGTAAAACCAAACTCACCATTCCCAACCAGGTGGTTCGTGAGCAGCTTTATGCCTATCTACTGAGCACCTACGATGAAGCTGACCTTAATTTCAGCAGTTACGAAAAGAACGAGCTGTCCAGTTCACTCGCCTATCGTGGTGACTGGCAAACTTACTTCGGCTACATCGCCGACTGCCTGAAACGTTACGCTTCTCAACGCGACAAACAGAAAGGGGAGTTCTTTGTCCACGGCTTCACCCTTGCCATGACAGCCCAAAACCGCTTTTACCGCCCCATTTCTGAACAAGATACGCAAGCCGGCTATGTTGATATATTCCTCTGTCCACTGCTGGAAATCTATTCCGACATGAAACACAGTTACATTGTAGAACTGAAATATGCCAAATATAAGGATTCCGAAAGCCGTGTGGAAGAGTTGCGTCAGGAAGCAATCACCCAAGCCAACCGCTATGCTGATACAGAAACGGTGAGAAATGCCATTGGCACTACGATGCTACATAAAATTGTAGTGGTGTATAAAGGGATGGATATGCCTGTATGTGAAGAGGTATAATCAATATAGAAAACCAACAATCCAGATTGGCAATTTATGCCGATAAGGGGTTTCTATTCCATCTGCCAATATATATGAATCCGGCAAATCTGCAATCTGATTATACCCTTTCCCTTCACCACCAACTTCCAATGTATAGCATCCGTTTACTTTAAAATCGCCTGTTTTCTTACCATACTCCACCTCATGCATATAGCCTAACTGATTCACAACAAACGTTTCACGCGCTGTACCTATCTTAACCGGATGGGAAGCCAAAGCGTAGAGCAGATTAGGATTATCCAGATATATCTTATCCGGCTTCTGCATCTTTTTAACAGAAAGCAAATCCGCATACAGCAGGCGGAGTAATTTGGCTCTTTCCAAGCTATTCAAATATTCTATTACCGTATTACGATGAATGCCAATTGTAGTTGATAATTTAGAAATATCCACCTCAAAAGGAACAGAAGTGGCCAGAATCCCCAATAGTGCTTTCAGCTTACGGACATTACCAATATCAACTCCACACAGTTGAGGCAGCTCCGACTCAATAATAAAATTAGTAACCTGCTCAATACTTGTATAATAATCCATCTGATTCTTTAAATAGAATGGATAATATCCATACTGCAAATATTCCTTGAAAAAAGCGAGAGGGCGACATACCTCGTTCACTCTTGAGCAAATATCTCCGGGAGAATTCAATACCTCTTCCAAAGTACATATCGGCAAATCCAACTGTTTATAAAACAGCATAAATTCCCGAAAAGAAAGTCCTTGCATCTCATAAGGAATACAACGCCTGGACAAGTCGGCATCTGCATTCAGTATATTAAGTAAAGAAGATGCACTAAATACAACCCGCAAATCAGGATACATATCATAAATCTCCTTTATCTCTTTGCTCCAAGTCGGGTACTTATGCACTTCATCCAAGAACAGGTGCTTACCACCGTGTTTATAGAAAGTATCCACCAATTCCAGTAAAGTATGATTAGAAAAATACACTGAATCCAGCGTACAGTAAAGCGCTTCCCGGTTATACGCCTCATAATGCTGTTTTATATACTGCAACATTAACGTAGTCTTCCCAACACCTCGTGGTCCTCTTATAGCGATCAGTTGAGCATTCCAATTGATCCTATGCATGAGTGTGCGTACAATCTCAGTAGACGTAAGCATTAATAAACGGTCCTGCTTGGCAAATAGCGTCTCCATACATTCTTATATTTTAATTTCAGACTACAAATATAAGCATTTGCTGTTCGTAAACAGCAAAAATATCCTTTTTCTGCTGTTTACGAACAGCAAATTCCCTTTCAGCACTACCATCCGGGAATTTTGAGCGAATGCAAGCTCCCGTATACGGACCAATTCTGCTATCTCTTTTTCTCTGTTATAGAACTTCATACATTGTCTTTTATATCGCAACAGCCATTGATTCAACCGCTGTTACAAAAACAAAAAGAAATATGGACTTATGCTATTTTGATTAAATAAAATTGTGGATTACACAGGGAAAACAAGATAATAAAGAAAGTGTTCCGTGTTTTTAAGAATCTTTGCTTGGAGAAATAGCGGAAAGGGCGTACCTCTGTTTGCATTCAAAGCAAACTTTTAAAAAGGGCATCAGTTATGGAAGAATATATAGCACCCAAAAGGAAACGCATCCCTTACGGCATGATGAACTTCGCCGTGATTCGCCACGACGATTGTTATTATGTAGACAAAACCCGCTTTATTCCCATAATAGAAGATGCGGATAAGTTTTTTCTTCTTCAAACGTCCCCGCCGTTTCGGCAAAAGTCTGACGGTAAAATTTATCTCTTCATCAATGAGTACGACCACTTTACCAATGCCATCCTCGCCGATCCTGAGAGTTTGCATCGTTACACCAACAAGACACATGGCGAAGGCTATTTGCGCGCCTTCTTCAACAAGGTGAAAGCAAGAACCTATTCCAGCATCGAGCGCTGTTTCATCACCGGCGTCAGCCCTGTTACGGTGGACGACCTCACCAGCGGCTTCAACAGCTGACCTATTATTCCACTACTAGCCCCTTCAATCACACTGTTGATGAACTGATAGAGTTCGTGAGTAGCTTTATGCCTATCTACTGAGCACCTACGATGAAGCTGACCTTAATTTAGTTCTTTGTCCACGGCTTCACCCTTGCCATGGCAGCCCAAAACCACTTTTACCGCCCCATTTCTGAACAAGATACGCAAGCCGGCTATGTTGATATATTCCTCTGTCCACTGCTGGAAATCTATTCCGACATGAAACACAGTTACATTGTAGAACTGAAATATGCCAAATATAAGGATTCCGAAAGTCATGTGGAAGAGTTACGTCAGGAAGCAATCACCCAAGCCAACCGCTATGCTAATACAGAAACGGTGAGAAATGCCATTGGCACCACGATGCTACATAAAATTGTAGTGGTGTATAAAGGAATGGATATCCCTGTATGTGAAGAAGTATAAATAACGATAAAATACCACTTACATATCTTCCAAACTGAACAGTTTGGTTTCCAGTGTATATTTAGTCATTTCTTTCTGCCGGAGATGTTCCACCTTCTCCATGAACAGCTTATGATTGTAGTTTCTCGGATTCCATTTCACTTCTGCAATCATAATCAGCAAGTTGCACCCTTCATCCGTAAATGGTATCTTTTTATATTCTTTAATCAGTTTTTCATCCTCATATTGCAAAATCTAAATCAGCTATAGTAATATTCTTTTTTGTCGCCTTTCAATTACTTAATTAATAAGAACTTCCACAGTTGATTTAACGAATAATCAACACTCCCTTTATTTTTAAGAATCAGGCGAAATTTATAATCATACTCTTGATTCACTGTAATCGGGCATATAACACAAAGGCCCTGCACAACAGCCTCAACATATAATCCAGAAATAAACTCCTTATAGAAAACAATTGTAACTCTACCAGTATTATCTACATCAACCAAATTACTATTCGACTCCCAATGTGCCTTAATCTACTCCAATATAACCTTATTCAATTTAGCAACTAACTGGCACGATTCTTCTACCACCGACACCACAGATATTGGTTCAATTGTCAGTTCATCTGGTATAGGATGTTATTCCTACAAATTGGCCTTTTGACAATCCGTCAACAATAAAGCCCCTCAATAACATAGTAAAAATAATCAAAACTGTATCATAGAAATTATTAATCATAACTATTATCGTCATATTCATTACAAATTATGTTACTGAATTTTATTATACATATTATTATAGATAATTCACACCAAATAATCTGCAAAGCAACAAAAAAAATCGATAAAAAACACCTTATTTGTATTTAATTTCATTTCTAGGATTTCATATGTTTCAAATACTGCGACCTTGAACATATCCACAAGATTCTTATTCAATTTCAAACCGTATATCTTATAACCATTTTGTAAAGCTGAAATTTATTACTTAATTTTAAGTATAAAATGTAACCAAATCAATTTAAAAAGAGATCCTTACCACTTCGAATAAAAATCATTCTATATCATTCATGATATATATTCTCTTTCACTTGCGTTTTTCTAAAATAATTCATACATTTGAAGAATATTAAATATTTTAATAAAATTATTTTTATTTAAAGCTGCAAAACAAGAAATAAGTATTTTACTAAAAAAGATACAAACTCAAACGAAGCCTGTACTTAAAACAAAGATTTTCCTGCATATATTTTACCAATAATATAACTAACACATGCAATTATGAACAAACTATTACTTTTGTGCTTCATCATTTTACTTTCATGTAATGATGAAACTTTTGTAGAAAACAGTTCTCAACAATCGACAAACTCGCCTTTAACTAGATTTGGAGGAGACAACATTTACGATGTTTTAGGAATGAGCTATGACGCAACAGAATCTTACTTAAGTGACATTGCTGTCAGGCTTCCTGTTATTAATTTAAGCAACATTGAAGTAGACAGGATTATAACCTCTACTGCTTCAGGCAGCAATGGAGGTTTTTACTATGGAGCAAATTCTGAAGAATATGTGAAAGATATAGTAAAGAAAACAAGCGTCTCTTCAGGAGCATCATCATCATTATTTGGTGGAACTTTATCCATAACCAACAATTTAAATTCAAAGTATTCCTACTCTTCCCAATATTCATTCGCAAGCCACGATGAAGTATTTCGCATAAAATATTTACGCCTAAATGCAGACATTTCATTATTAAAACAGAATCTAATCCATACTTTTTTAGAAGATTTGAATAATTATTCACCAGAGCAATTTATCAAATCCTATGGGACTCATGTTTTATGCGATGTTTCAATAGGTGGACGTCTAAACATAATCTACCGTTCAATTATCTATAAAGAGAATTCCACTACTATGAAAACAAAGATTGTCAAATCAGGTTTAAATGCAACAATTCCTAAAATTATTAAATTCAATGCCTCTACAGACTCAGAAATAACAGTGACAGAAAGCGACACAAAAAAAAATGAGAACTGGTCACTTTTCGTTCAATCTTTCGGCGGAAAAGCTATTAATAGTACATATACCGCCAGTAGCAGTGTTCCCACTATTGATCTTGGCGCATGGCAAAACTCAATAACCCTGAATAATGCTGCCCTTGTAAATATCGGATGGGATAAAGCAATACCTATTTATGAACTGATCACCGATCCCATAAAGAAAGAACTAGTGAAGCAAGCTATGACAGAATATATAGAAAAGAAGAAAATGGAAGTTCTGCCAATATCCATCGTACATCAAAGTTTCAACGGAGAGGACCACTATTATGATACAAGTTACAGTCCAACTTATGGGGGATTAGGGCAATGGAAATATGAACATCCTGTATTTGCTGTATATTCAAAACAGGAACCTCAAACCGTTCCGTTATACCGATATTGGAACGGCCAAGATCACTTTTACACAACAGATTATTGTCCTGGAGGAATACATGACTGGAAATTAGAATGTATATTAGGATATGTCTATCAGAATCCTCATGACGGAGCCATACCTTTATATCGAGCATGGCATAACAAAACTTATAACCATTTTTATTCAACAACTTACAGTCCCACTTATGGAGGGGAAGGACAATGGAAATACGAATGTATTTCTTGTTATGTACTACCATTGGACAATTAGACACGCTATCATAATACACTATTTATCAAAGCATTAATTACTTTTCAGATTTCTATTCCAGACATTGGTAGTTCTAATTAGTTATCCCCTAAAAAGTATATTTCAGCGAAACATGCTTAGAGAAGAATGTTTCGCTATTTTTTTATTAGATACCAAAGAACCTTCGTGGCTCTTTTTGAAATAGTAGGCTGCTACGGCTAACATAACATTGATAGCATTTCCAACAAGTCCTTTGTAGAAGTTGCGTCCTAGTTGATAGTCTGATTTTAAATGTCCAAATCTAAACCTTTCAAGATGGTTTGTTCTATACCTGCACGCTTGCAAAAAACGATTCTTTTTTTTATGTTAAGCCCCTTTTAGTCTGGCTATTTGAAAGAAAGAGAAACAGTTTTGTTAACATCTACCAAGGAACTATAACGATAAAAAACATTTCAAGCTTGAGGGGCTCATAAGTTCTCCATTAACAGTCTTAAAGATTATAAGAAGTTTCTCTCTTGAGTGCAAAACTAAAATAGGGGTTACGTATATTAACATCATGCCTTTTTAGTAAATGTATAAAATATCTTTTTATTAAAGTAAAATACATTAATTGTATCCACAAATATTTTATCTTTGCCAAATTAAGGTCAAAGTACTGTTTAGGCTCATTTATAGACTAACAATATAAATGATATATCTAAGTTTACATCTGACATGTCTGCCCCAATTACAACCATTACATTTAAGTAACCCAATTTAAAACAATACGATATGATTCGAAGCTTAAAAAACTATTTCGAAAGAAAAAATGAATTCTATACTGAAAGTCTGGAGTCCAGTTATACAAATTGGAACATTTTAGAACGTAAAGACCTATATCTCAAACAAATATCAGATCTTCAAAGAGAACAATCATCTCAGTTACTTGCTGAAAAAACTATTTTCCACGCTTACTGGCATGGAACCTTTGGCATCAAGCAAGCTTTCTCTATTAAAAGTCTGTTGTGTACACAAAATATGGAAAGTATAGAAATATGGCTATGGTTGGACTCAGAAAATGGATATACACAAATCGAGAGCAACTCATATCTACAAGAACTAAAAGGTCACATAAAAATATTGTCGTGGAACGTTGAAGACGAAATTAGTGGTACTCCCTTTTCCAAAATTAAGGCATATATCAATGCCTCCAAGAATCTTGCAGCCAAGGGGGATGATTTTCGAATTATCTCTCTTTACAAATATGGAGGTTTATATTTCGATCTTGATGTTATGTTTTTGAAAGACTTCACTCCCCTATTAAAAGGCCATGAGTTTGTCTATGCATGGGAATACCAATCATATGCCAACAGTGCCATTCTATATTTACGCAAGAATAGCTATATAACTAATTACTTAGCAAAGAAATTACAAAAAAGAAAAGCAGCAATGCCTTGGGTACTATTCAATTACAAAGATAAGAAATTAGAAAATCTAAGAAATTACCCTTGCGCTTTCTTTGATCCGCTATGGGGAGGATATTGTGAGGGAATGCCTTTTAGAGAATTCTCTGACTTCTTTAAGGAATTCGACAAAGATTATGTAAAAGATCCCAATATCAATAGTTACAGAGATTTCTTTCCGGGGGCATTCGCATATCATTGGCACAATAAGTGGGATGCTAAAGAGGTTGAAAACTCATATTTTGGTCTATTCAATCATGAATTCGACAATATATTTACACTTTTGCATTAATATATTTCAAATATAATATTTACGTTTCTTAAAAGTGAATATCCCTTATTTTTTTTAAGAACTCTTTTATCAACATAGATTTAGGTCGCAATTACACTATTATCATTGGATATTTTTATACCTTTGTTCTTTGAATATAATTAAGAAATGTTTTATTTATAGTATTAAACATCTTTATAAGACATGTACTTCAGCTTTATCTAAATAAAAATATTCTAAAAACGAATTTATCCATGAAACTCAGAATATTCAGAAGAAACAAGAAACGTCACTTTCTCTACTCCCTATTTAATAGAAAATGGGTATATATTTCATATATTCCCGATGTATACTACAATAAAAAGAATATGAAATACATGCTATCCCACCAAAATAAGAGGGAAGCCTTGGTTATTGGAAATATTTTTTACTCTTTAGGATATAACGTTAAAATTGCGCTTTTTAATGCCCCTGAAGAATGTGATACTCGGAAATATGATATCATATTTGGTTTAGAACCAAACTTCGTAACCATGAGTCAAAGAAATCCCCAAGCTCTTAAAATATACTATGCGACAGGAGCTTATTGGAAACATCAACTCACAATGGTAAAAAACAGGACAGACCTATTTAATACAAAACATGGAATACATTTACCATATTCGCGTTTAGTGGATGCGCATAACAGTTGCGAGATAGCTGACGTCATTTTTCAAATAGGAAGCTCATTTACTATCCAAACATATCCTTCCAAATTGCAGAACAAAATTAATATAATTAATCAGTCTAGCAATTTTGTTCAAGAGTGTGACCTAAAACATAAATTGCAAAGTGTCTCAATGAAGGATTTCATGTGGTTTGGCTCCAGTGGAAGTATTTTGAAAGGTTTAGATTTAGTTTTAGAGTATTTCATAGAGAACCCTCAATACAATTTACATGTAGTCGGACCACTTGATGAGGGATTCATAAAGTTCTATCAAAAGCAAATAGAAAAATGCCTCAATATAACATTTTACAATTTTCTCGATACCAGCTCCAAAGAATTCATGGACTTAGCCTATCTTTGTGCTTTCAATATCTTTCCATCTGGTAGTGAAGGTTGTCCTGGCTCCGTCATAACTTTAATGCAAATGGGTGTCATCCCTATCACCTCTCAATGGGGAGCAATAGACCAAATAGAACATTACGGATATTTGCTACCCGAGTTATCCGTTGAAGCTATAAGCAAAGCCATTGAATGGGGAACTACACTTCGCCAGGAAGAGTTCCATAAAATTATAGAGGAAAACATATCATATTCAAAAAATACTTGGAATTTAAAACGATTTGAGAATGAATTCCGCTCTCTATTACTAACTTTTATAGAAAAAAGTAATCAAAAAACATGAATCAACCATATATCTTGTACGATTCTCAGATATTTGATTATCAGATATTCGGAGGTATCTCACGATATTTCTGTGAAATAATCCCTAGAATGAATATCACATTCGATATATCTGTACGATATTCTGAAAATATCTATTTGAAAGAATCTAAACTGTGTAAGCATCGCCTGCCTATTCCAAAGTGGATATTCAATAAATACAAAAATAAACTTCTCCAGAAGAATAGAAAATTCTCCGAGCACATGCTTAGATCATCTTCTGAATATTTGCTGCATGCAACTTATTATGAGCCCTACTTCCTTGACTGGATAGGGAATAACCCTTATGTCATTACCGTACATGACATGATTTATGAAAAGTTGCCTGAATTCTTTTCAAAAGAAGACAGAGAGTTAAGCTTTGAGCAAAAGAAAAAAGTTGTTACGCAAGCGGATAGAATTATTGCAATAAGCCAAAACACCAAGCAAGATATCATAGATTTACTACATATTGCACCCGAAAAAATTGACGTTATATACCATGGAACCAATATGCAAAAGCCTACTCGAAAGGATTTCGTAACACTTCCCAAAAGATTTATCTTATATGTTGGTACCAGATATTCCTACAAGAATTTCACCCGTTTTGTCAAAGCCTTTTCTTTATTATCATCTAAAGACAAAGAGTTATATGCAATATGTACTGGTAGCTCCTTTACTATGGATGAAAAGAATTTATTTGAATCATTAAATATCTCTCAAAAGTTTATACACATTCAGGCTGCTGATACCTTACTATATACGCTCTACAATCAGGCTGAAGCTTTCGTATTTCCATCGCTTTATGAAGGTTTTGGCATCCCTATCATAGAAGCTTACACCTGTCTTTGTCCGGCTATCATAAGCAATACCAGCTGCTTTCCTGAGATAGCAGCAGATGCTGCTGCATATTTTAATCCATATTCCGAGATAGAAATGGCAGATACTATTGCAAGTGTTATATACAACCACACTTTGCGCGCAGAGCTTATCCATAAAGGATCCGAACAAATGAAATTATATTCTTGGGAAAAAGCTGCGTCTCAAACAAAAGAAGTATATTTGAAGGCCTTGAAAGAAAACAAAAGTAAAAAAGAAAGAAAAGAAGAGATATGGTAAAGCCAGTGCTTAGTATTATTACAGTCAATTTTAATAACAATTTGGGGCTACAAGAAACATTACGTAGCATTCAATCGCAATCATTTACAGATTATGAGCATATCATCATAGATGCCAGCTCTACAGACGGAAGTGCAGAAACTATTGTTAAGTATGCCGCAGAAACTCCTCACCTATCATACTGGGTATCCGAACCAGACAAAGGAGTCTATGACGGCATGAATAAAGGAATCGCACATGCCAAAGGAGAATATATTTTCTTTCTAAATTCCGGAGACTTTCTATTTAACGGCAATGTCTTAGATTCTATCCCTTTTGATGGAACCAACTATATTTGTGGGAATCTAAGAATAGTGTATTCAAATACAGAATATGAAGATATAATTCCTCCCGAAGAAGTAGATGGTTTGTTTTTGCTAAAAAGTTTTCTACCACACCCTGCCTCTTTTATACATCACTCGCTATTCGAAAACCAAACTTACAGAACAGATTATAGAATCGTATCAGACTGGATACATATGGTTGACAATATCGTATTAAAAGGATGCAGCTATAAGCATGTCAACATCCTGATATCCAACTTCGATAGTACTGGACTTAGCTCTACTAACGGTTCCATCGGACTCTATGAGCGCAACAGATGGATAAAAGAAAATATTCCTGCCCGTATCTATGCCTCCTTAATGGAACTGGACAACCTCAAAAATTCAATATTAGGAAGCATCATTCCAATGGCCAATGAAAAGAAACGTCGTACACAAAAACGAATGAAAAAGGCGGTCCTATTGCTCTCAAAAATACTTAAATAAAATATAGACTCAAATAATTTCATAGAATCGCGCCATTGTCTCATCAATATTGAAGATATTGGAGCGAGATAAACTTTTTTCCTGATATTCCTTGCAAAGGGTGGTACTATCGACCAGTTTCTTTATTGCTTCATATATAGATGCATCATCATGTTCTGTCAATATGCCATATTTACCATTTTCCAGTAACTCCATTCCTCCTGAGGTTTTTGTAGCAACCACCGGAATTCCAAGCACCAAAGCTTCACATATCACATAAGAAAGTCCTTCGGACAGAGAAGTACTAACAAATATATCTGATTGCCTTAAATAAGGATAAGGGTTTTCTTCAAATCCTAAAAACACCACATCTTCTTGTAAACCCAATTCATCACGCATTCGAAGTAAAGATTCAAGTTCCTTCCCTTGCCCCAGAATTTGAAAACGTAAAGTATAACCTTTATCTTTAAATAACTTAGCTACTCTTACCAGACGATCATATCCCTTAACTTTATAGAGGCTACCAATAGAAGTTATTGTAAATCTATCGTGCATCACGACCTTTTGCTTAGACAACCTGCGGATATTCTCCGCATCTACAATATTGTATAGATGCATTTTAGCATTTGACGTTTCGTACAATCTATTAAAAGACTCCATTGAGTTACGAGAAACAAATACAATCTTATCCATCTTCTCATAGCATCGTTTTTCATCATGATCGCTATGATAATAGGCCGTTGTCCAATGCTGGTAATACAAATCGCAATGAATCCAACTAATATTGAGTTTAGCCCATTTACAAATGGTACTATGAAACAAGATAGGATAACCTTCTATGAACGATATTATAGTATCAAAATGATGTTTCTTACATTTCTGCCTAAATAAAAACTTTAGCAGCCAAGTATTACCATACTTCTTACAATATCTTAACGCCTTTCTTCTCAAAGAAGATTCAAAAGAAGTCTCATTATCAGAAAAGATATGAAAAAGGTTAACTTGAGAAGGAATCTCCTTAGTATATATTCCACCAGCAAATACTACTCCTAAAGTAACATTATATCGGGCATAGTCTATATGCTTCAACAATTCAACCAAAGCTCGCTCTGCTCCACCGCCAAACAATCCCTCTATTATAAATAAAACTTCTTTCATATCTTCCCCCTAAATTAAGCTATACACACTCTTCATTGCTTTATCTATATTGAACATCTCCGCCCGAATTAGTGATTTCAAGTGATATTCGTCTCTTAATTCTTCGTTATCAATCAGCTTCCTAAGCCCTTCATAAATTGAAATATCATCCTGTCCTGTCAGAATTCCATATTTGCCATTATCTAAAAGTTCAATAGCACCAGCTGTTTCAGTAGCCACTACAGGTATACCCAAAACAAAGGCTTCACAAATCACATAAGGAAGACCTTCAGACAATGAAGTACTGACAAATAGATCCGATTTTTTCAAATAAGGATAAGGATTCTCCTCAAATCCTAAAAAGAGCACCTCTTCTTCTACCCCCAATTCGTTCCTTAAGGTCAGCAGATTATCCAATTCTGATCCGCAACCTAGTATTTGGAAAGAAAGGAAATAACCATTGTTTTTTAACATTTTTGCAACACGAAGCAAGCGGTCATATCCCTTCACTTTATATAAGCTACCAATAGAAGTTATAGTGAATACATTTCCAGCAACATTCTCTTCCCCAGCTTTTTCTTTAATTTCTTTTGCATCAACCACATTGTATAAGCACTTTTTAGGCGTATTCACCAGATACAACTTATCAAAGTTCTCCTTTGCGGTATTAGAAACAAAAATTATGCAATCAACATCTTCATAACATTTTCTTTCCAAACTCGAACTATAAAAACAGTCAGAAGTCGGGTAGTTCAACAAGTCACGATGTACCCATGTTACATTCCTATCAGCTCTCTTCATTACAAAACTATGAAATAATAAAGGCCAGCCTTCCATAAAAGAGATAATTGTATCATAATGCCGTTGCAACTTACGCCTTATCTGAAAAGACATAAGCCAAGAATTATGATATTTTCGATAATAACGAAAAGACTTTCTTCGAAAAGAGTTGTTTTGGGTATATAACGGAATAACCGTAACGTTTTCAGGAATATCCTTTAAATAAAGACCTTGATAGAACAAGAGACAAAGCGATACACGATAACGTGTATAATCAAAATTTTTAAGATATTCAATCAAAGCCTTTTCCGCTCCTCCTCCATCCAAGGATTCCATAATGAATAATACATCTTTCATTTTTTCTTAGAGCAATGGGTTAAATAGTACAGAGGCCAAAAATAGGATATTTTCCGTAAACGTTTATAACTCTGAGGACCAATAACATCCTTGGACAAAGAAAGAAAATCATGCAACCGTAACTTCATAGCTTTCATTTCTTGCTTATATAAAGTATGATTAGACTTTCGAATAAACGTATTGAAAATCCACAAACAATGTCCTACTACTCTCGCTGTTAATATCCCGCGTTCTTTAGTATTAAAGAGAGTTGTGCTCTCAACAAAAGCTAATCTGTCATATTCTGCTAAAAAATAATCATACAACTTCCTCAAATCTGGACTATGGCAAATACTTCCTTCCCTCTGCAAATAATTATAATATGACTTATCTATCCAACCTATTTTTTTACATTTTGAAGCCCATTTATAAACAGTTAAATGATCTTCATAACATACGCCTTCAGGGAAAGTAAATGAATCAAACAAATTTCTTTTAAATAGTTTTGTACAAGAAGAACTACTAACTTTATCTAGTAAGATATCTCGTACAACATCTTTAGGCATCAAAGAGTATATTTTACCAGAATTTGGATACAACTGTTCTTTATGTCCATCTGCATATTCATAACAATAATTACAATAGGACATATCAGCTCCACAAGAAACCAATGTCTTTAACAAATCTTCATACATTGTCGCTTCAATCCAGTCATCGCTATCAACAAAACCAATATAAGGAGCTACACTGGCAGCAATGCCAGCATTTCTTGCAACAGAAAGGCCAGCAACAGTTAAATGAAGTGTCCTTATACGAGAATCCACTAAAACGTAATCATCACAAATCTGTGCTGATCCATCACTAGAAAGATTATCTACTAAAATAATCTCAATATCTTTCAAAGTCTGATTACGAACAGATTCAACACAACGCTTTAGATAAGCCGCTGTATTATGTACCGGTATAATTATAGCAACCTGAGGCATACTTTTCAACTTTATCTTTTACAAAAACAACAATGAATATTCAAACGATACTGATATATTTTTTTATCACTTCCAAATAACGCTTTCCATAGCGCAAATCCGGCTCCAGATAATTTCCTTCCCCCCACTCATTCCATGACTTCACAAAAGCAAGACGATGCTCCAAAGGTTTATTTTCAATACGTGCCATCACATCTTTCACATGCCGGTCAAAATAAGCTGGTTCTGCATGATTCAATACCAATGCCTTATTTAAAGAACGAGGTGAATGATCCCAATTGGGAATGATTGTTGGTATAATTTCAGGGGCATACTCTTCATCTCCAACAAAAAAACGACTCACTCTCTTGTACTCCATAATTTTAGGACAACGAAAAATCCGATGCCTCCACTTGGCACATTTATAAAGAAACTTTGCTTTCTTTTCAAAATCAAACAAACGTGTTACATTAATAGCATCAAATCCCATATCCATCAGTTCGGCTCTTTCCTCCGTCAAATGATATGTTTGACCTATGAAAAAAATGCCTTTCAGACCATTATTCATAGCTAATTTCTGCCACAAAGCCATAAACTCTTTTATCTGCGGATGTTGAAAAGGCTGATAAATCATGAAAACAGGTTTATCATCTACTGTTATGTAACGAGGATCTTTAAAAGCAGGCAACACTGTTTCAAAGTGAGCTATATAATCATCTTCTCCTGGATAAAGTTGGGTAATCAACGCCTGTTTGGTTTTTACTCCATGAAAAAAGCCTTTCCACGACTCATTGGCCCAAGCTAGGCAAAAAGGAAAATCTGGCTTACCAGAAGCCAATACCTCATAAAAAGGACGTTCTAATAATCGCTTACCATTCCCAAACCAATAGTGCCAATAGCAAAATCCTTCTATGCCGTATTCTCTCGCCATATCAGCTTGAGCCTGGCGAGTCTCGGGAACTCTCAAGTCATAATAACCTAAGTCTGCCGGAACTTTAGGCTGATAATGTCCCGGAAATAATGAACGTGCTTTCCCTACATTAGTCCATTCAGTAAAACCCTTCATCCACCATTCATCATTTTCAGGTATCGGATGAAACTGGGGGAGATAAAATGCAATAACTCTTGCTTTATTTATTGTATTCATTATATCTTAATTTCCTTTAGTAATCTATTATTATGCTTGAGGTATCTTCTTCCCAGACTTAAAAAATAATTTCATCGAACGATAAACATTCAGATTTTGATATAGCAGACAGCGTTTCAAAAGAAATAGGAAATCCACTTGAGGCCATCTTACATCCTTAAATTCCTGCATTTTAGCTATTATATCTTTTATTATGGAATCAAGTTGTGGAGAAGAAGGAAGCATGAGAATTTTATCAATCGAATGTATTCCATATTTATGCACATAACGAGGTGCCTTATGCCATATTCCATTTGCTTGCACAAACTTCACCTGCTCATATATCCGCAAGAACCACAAATATTCTTTTTGTGGATCATACTGCTTATCCAGAACTGTACTCCCCTCACGACGCAAATAATGATATTTCGGACAATCTTGCATGACTATCCGGCGTACCTTATGAAAGACACGGTAGCAAACGGCCATATCTTCAAATATCTGATTTTCAGGAAAGCGTATTCCAGAAAATGCTTGTCGTTTAAACAATTTATCCCATATATAATTCCTTACCCGCTTATCAACAACTAAGGCTCGTATGGCCTCATCACTTGAAAAAGAAGTGAGTGTCCCCGATGAATAGCGTACTTTAGTCCGGGTAGTCGTCTCTATATAATGAGCACACACGGATATATCTGCATCATTATCTACCAACAAATGATATAGAAATTCATACATATCAGGATCAATCCAGTCATCACTATCCACAAAACCAATATATTCGCCTCGGGCAATGGTCAATCCTTCATTCCTCGCACAACTTTGCCCTTTGTTTACCTGGTGAATCACTTTGATCCGACTATCTGTTTCAGCAAACATATCACATATTTCTCCCGAGCCATCAGTAGACCCGTCATCCACCACAATAATCTCAAGATTCTTATAGGTCTGTCCACAGACTGAACATAAACACTTTTCCAAGTATTCGTTTACGTTATATACTGGTATGATAATACTTATTAAAGGCAAACCTTCCATATTACTCACTTTATTTGCAGACAACGTATTTTCAGAAGCGATGACTTTTTGACTTAAAAACTGACCTAACAAAACGATAGACCGAACGATATCTTGAAAGATTATGATAAATAGCCCAACGTTTCACAGCAATAGCCATCCCAATCTGTCGAAATGAAAAATTATCGTACTGATGCATTTTATTAAGCACATCTCTTACTATTTCTTCTACAAAAGGAGAAGAAGGCACAAGCATTATATGATCCATAAGGTGTACTCCACTCCGAATAATAAATACAGGAGCTTTATCCCATAACTCTTTCTCCTGAATAAAAGTACATTGTTCGTATACAGCCAGAAACATATGATATTCTTTTTCGGGATTATACTTGCTTCCTGTTATACTATTAGTACGCACCATATAATGATACTTGGGACACCCTTTCATTACAATTTTCCGTGCTTGATAAAACACCTTGTACATGACAGCTATGTCCTCAAAATAACGCCCCTGTGGAAACCTCAATTCATGAAACAAAGTCCTTCTGTAGAGTTTATCCCACGCAAAATTTCGAATAATATCATCTTCAACTAAAAGACGCATAGCATCGCAAGGCACTAGATTCAAAACCTTATCCGAGCTATATTTTATCTTTGTCCTACCCGATTTTTCAATATAATGTGAACAGATAGATATATCCGCTTCTTCTGTTTCCAGCAGTTCATACAAAAACTTGAACATATCAAGATCGATCCAGTCATCACTATCTACGAAACCGAGAAACTCTCCCGTAGCTGCATCCAAACCTTCATTCCGAGCAGCACTCAAACCTCCGTTTTTACGATGAATTACCTTTATCCGCCTATCTTTTGAGGCATAAGCATCACAGATTTTCCCAGATCCATCAGTAGAGCCATCATCCACCACAATTATCTCCAGATTGGTATAACTCTGTCCACAGATAGAATCAAGACATTTCTCCACATAATCTTTTACATTATAGACTGGTACTATAATGCTTATTAAAGGTAATGCTTTCGTTTCATCCATTATTTTCTTTATACCTTTCTTCCTTCTTTCACGATTCCATTTTCACACCAAACTATCCTCTCTGCAATAACCTGCCTCAACACCTGTTCGTGATATTCCAAATTCTCTCGTGAAGCAAATTTATGATAAAGATGGAATTGCACTCCACCCATCTTCAATTGTTTCTTTTGAATACCTGCATGGATAAGGCGATAGGAAATTTCCACATCTTCCTGCCCCCACATCTCCAAAGACTCATTATAACCATTGACGCGCAATAAGTCTTCTTTCCAGAAAGCCATATTACAGCCCCGGATTCGCAGCATGCTATTCTTTGCATAACGATTTGCCAAATACAAACGTAAAGTGTGTGAACGAAAAGCGTTCAACAAAAAGCTAAGGTCTTGTTTAAAAAGTGCAGGATGAGTTTCCACTCCTCTAAGTAACCGGGCAGTAGCCATTCTTCCTAAAAGTACACGACTCCCACACACAAAGTAACCTTTTTCCGCCAATTCCAGATGGTCCGCAATAAAATGCTTATCCAAGAGGATATCACCATCAATCTGGATAATATAATCCCCCTTCGCCCTTTCAATAGAGCGATTACGGATGGCAGAAAGACGGAAACCTTTGTCCTCGTGCCATACATGCACAATAGGAATATCGGTCTTTGTCCGCATCTTATCAATCAGCTGTTTGGTGTCGTCACGTGAGCCATCATCTGCAATCAGAATCTCACAAGGCTTCACGGTCTGAGCAAAAGCGCTGTACAGACATAGGGACAAGGCCTCCTTCCAATTATATGTAGATATCATTAATGAGACTAACATGTATCAATTCTTTAATTCAACTTCATTTTTTCTGATCTTCCGGCCAATTATAATCTAATTCAGCCTCACGTTGTAGCGCTGCCCTGATAATCTCACTTGTACTCTCTATTATTTTCTTCTTAATGCCTGTAGTGCTTACATCGGGAGTATAAGGAAAATACACCACTTCCTTACCGGGCTGTTGCTTCATCCACTCAAGCCCCTCCAGATACTTATTTATCCAATCATCCCCTATGGTTACTATATCAATATCCTCTCTCTGTAATTGTGCCACCTCAGTAAGCTTCACTTGCTTCACAGCTTTAGTCACACACTTCAAAGACGAAATAATCCGGAAACGTTGTTCAAAGGGAATAATAGGCGGCATTCCCTTGTAATGCTGTATCAACTCATCTGTGCTTACGCCGACTATAAGTTCATCGCCCAATGCCGCCGAACGTTCCAATATGTTCAGATGACCGATATGAAACAGGTCAAAACTACCGGATGTGAATACTCTGATTTTCTTTCTTTCCATGCTATATAGATTTATCGGTATTCTATTTCTTTAATTCTCATTGCCAGATCATCCAGATCCTCTTCACTTTGAACCCCCAAATGGGAAACCCTGAAATAACAAGGAGTACCACCCGGCATAATGAATATGTCTTGCTTCAACAATTCATTAAAGAGAATATCTCCATTCTGGCGAACAAAGAACCCCGTAATGCAATTGGATGGCACTTCCGTCGGAATCTCCCAACCATTCTGCCTGCACAGCTCACGAAAATACAGCGCTTTAGCACGCACGGAAGCAATGATTTTGTCAACCCCAAGGACTACATTCTCCTTTAAACGGGCATGCAATTGCATAAACAAACTGGTGGCCGGACTGTAAGGTGTCTGACCGCGTTCCAGATTCTTCAGATTCTCAGCAAAATCAAAATAATAAGATTTATGCAAAAAATCAGTCTGCAGGATTCTAGGCGAAAGAAACAGAAACGACAAACCCGGGGCTATATTCAGCCCCTTCTGACTGCTGGTAATACAGATATCGATATTCAACTCTTCCATATCCAAATCATCGGACAAGAAAGAACTAATAGCATCAACAACCAGCGAAACATTATGTTTCCTGCAAATAGCAGAAATTTTCTTTAAATCAAACAGTTGACCGGTAGAGGTTTCATGATGTTGACATAAAAACACATCCGGACGCGAAGCAGCCACAGCATTTTCCAGCTGGGCATAATCAATATCACGAGCAAAAGGAACTTCAAAAACTTCATTCTGAACCTGATAGTACTCGCAGAGACTCTTCCAACGGTAGCCGAATGAACCGCCGGCTATAATAAAAGCTTTCTTTTTCAGGGAAACATAATTGGTAACCACAGCATCCATCGCACCGGTTCCTGAAGCAGTATAAAAGATAACACGCCCGCCTGGACAATGTATCAGCTCCAGCAACATACGCTCTGAATCTTTCACAATTTCAGAAAACAAAGCAGTGCGCATATACGGAAAAGGTTCTCCTGCGATTCGAAGAATCCGCTCTTCTATATTTCCCGGAAAAACATAAGATTTCATATTCCTGCTTTTTAATAGTTCTACATTACTTTTCATCACTTCTTTATCCTTCCGAACGTCTTTATACTCGTATATTTTCTCCAAAGGTTCAACTTCCGTTCTCTCGGAACACCATGACGGCGAATATAATCTTCAGCCGCTTCCAGCATTCGCCTGGCTACATTTCCATCCAGATACGGATCGTAGTTATCAACCACCCATCGTCTTTTCGCAATAGCGTTTTCATCATGCTGCACACTTTCAAAGGCGTCTGTCAATTGGGACGTATCCGTTATGTCAGTCCAGTAAATGTCCTTCGCTATGGTGCGATAAGTAATTACCGGACGTCCCAGAAGCAAGAATTCATATACTGTTGAGGAAGTGTCACTTATCATGACATCGGACATTAACTGATACTTCGTAACATTAAAGCCGTCTTCCCATATAATGTGTTCTTCTTGTTCTGCCAGTTGTTTATATTCATCCACCCACTCTTTTTTAGTCAACGGATGCAACTTCAACAACAGAACGACATCCCTCATCTTTACTAAATGCAGCAAAGCCTCTTTTAATGCAGGAAGAGATGTTAAACTTGGTGAAAAAGTAGGTGCATATAATACAATTTGACTTTTTCCATGCAGTTTCAACAGTTCTTCACGTTCCCGGTCAAAATCATGCCAATGATTTTTTATCCAATCTTGTTTGGGCCAACCGGTCTCCACGACCTCAAAATCTTTATATTCGGCAGCTAATTCCTTAAACTTTTTCGTAAAAAAAGGACCTTGGGTGAAATAGGTATCAAAATAGCGACGAATGACCCAATGATCTTTCTTTTCTGCCGCATAGCCATGAAAAACCTGTATCTTCACACCCGGCAAATAATAGGGAACAATATTGCCCGGCACAAATATAGCTTCCGGAGAAAAATCATAAACCTCCTGCATCGAATAGGTGTAAACGACCTTTCCGTCCAGTGGGAAAACCGGGATCTTCGGAAGATGCACATACCACAAGATATGATTCGTCTCCGACTTTACCGCTTCCTGATATATAGGCAATAATATATCAACAGCATACTTATTTTCACAGAATAAGACAATACGCATACTTCTCTCTATAGCTCCAGTTTATATTTCACTTGATGTTTCTTTGCAAAATAAATCCAGAACTTCTTCCGGTGTGCAAGCACTTTATCAACGCAGTATTGTTCATCAGTATTGCGTGCACGTGCATATTCTCTGGCAAGTAATTCAAAAAAGGCTTTCTGTCCCCATAAACGGGCAAAATTGGCACAACCCATATCGATACTGATCTTACCGAAGCTCATGCGGTTAATATCCACTAACATAAAATGATACTCACCATCTATCTTATCAAACAAAATATTTCCGGGAGAATAATCCCGGTGCATAATATCAGATTCATGCAGACGAGCCGTATAACGGGCAAAGGCTATAACAACATCCCGGCAATCGTTAACATCGGCATTACCGAATTCATAAAAATTTCTTCGATAGGAAGATTGAAGACTGATAAAATAAGAGTACTTGATCAAGCCCCACTTACATTCTTCGATATAAGCGATAGGAACCGGGGTTTCAAAGCCTCTCTGAAGCAGTATGTTGGGATATGAAAAGGCGCGCCTTCCTTTCGGGGCACGAAAAAAAGAATAAGCAATCCGATTTACCAAAGCCGGAACTCCATAACGTTTTATATTGATCTCCAATCCATCATCCACCGTCATCACTTTGATGAGGTTTCTTCCAGAGTAGATCACCCTCCCCTCACTTTCAAAGATATCAGGAATGCTTTCTACAAATTTCCGCAAATGCTCGTATGCAGGATTTACTATTATTTTCATATTTTACTCTGCCTTCACCTTTTTAGACGGTCCCGTCATTCTAAAATATTTATCCATCATTTACCTTATATTCTCTTCAATCTTCGCAATAATTTCTTCAGGTTTTATCTCTCTCAAGCAGGCATAATCGCCACGCCAGCAAGGCTTCTGCCCGTAAACCGAACATGGCCGGCAGGATAAGTCAAGTTGCACCGTATTGGCCGGCAACTGTTTCCAGCCCATAAATCCGGCATAAGGATGCGTAGCACCCCATACAGAAACAACAGGCACATTGACCAGAGATGCCAAATGCATATTAGCGGAGTCCATGGAAAGAATCACATCCAAATGACTCATCAGATTCAATTCCGTATCCATTTTCAGCTTACCAATCAACGATAGGACGGAAGGATACTTAGCGGTCCAGCGGTCGAATACCTCCTTTTCACTCTTCCCCCCACCCAAAAGGAAAACTTTCACATCCGGCATTGCAGCAAAATAGGCAACAACCCGTTCCTGCTGTTCTACCGGATAAATCTTACCTTTGTGTTTAGCAAAAGGAGCAATACCTATCCATTTATTATTCCCTTTCGATCCTACCACCGGTTCTATTTGCGAGAAGTCACCTTTCCCCTCTCCGTAGATGGAGGTGAACTTCAATTGAACCGGAAGTCCCAGCTTTTCCAGTACATCAGCATAGCGCCGGAAAGAGCTTTCCTGCTTTTCAAAAACCTTATGATGACGGCGAACCAGTTTCTTCTTACCTGCCCGCCCCTTGCATATTGCAGCTACAGGCACGCCATCCAACCGAAAACGCCATCGTAAGTATTTCGCGCGAAGTATATCATGAAAATCGGCCACATAATCAAAATGTAGCCCTTTTAGTTCTGCATACAGACTGTTTAATCCTCGTAATCCTTTATGTTTTCCCGACAAATCGGCACCGTAAAAGCTTACATTCTCCGGCAACTTCAGAAAAAGAGGTTGCAATGCGGTACGACTCAGCACTATGATTTCATGCTGAGGATATTCGGCTGCCAGCGAATGCACTACCGGAACCGTCATGGCTACATCGCCAAGCGCAGAGAAACGGATAATGAGGATACGTGCCATTCGTTATCTTTTTGCATAAAGCACCGGATTCAAGGCCGGGTCATTATACATCTTCATCTGTTTATATACTTTCATATATTTTTTTCCGGATTCAATATCAGCCAGCAATTGGTCAATGGCCGACGAAAGATCTTTCTTTTGTTCCAGAAGGATATCCAGTTTAGCCTTGCATTGAGCATGATGTTCGGGAGTAGTATCCGTACGTTCCACCTCCTTTTGCATGTGATAGATCTTTAATGCAAGAATAGAAAGACGGTCTATCGCCCATGCGGGACTTTCCGTATTAATGGTAGCCTCCGCCATCGGTTTCACATCTTTATATTTATCCAGGAAATAGCTATCGATCAGTTCCACCAAGTCTGTTCTGTCCTGATTAGACTTGTCTATTCTTCGTTTCAAAGTTAATGCCGCATTCGGTTCAATCTGCGGATCACGTATAATATCTTCAAAATGCCATTGTACGGCATCAATCCAATTCTTCAAATATAGATAATACTCAATCGTCTTCAACTCGTAAGGATTGTTCATTGGCGCATCCACGCTATCCGTTACATGATAATCCGCGACTGACTTCTCAAAAATGCTGTTGCAAAGGTTACTAAATGCCATAATCTTAACGAACTTTACAGTTATACAATAATACAAAGTTATGCAATATTTCCCACACAAGCAACCGTTCCCCACTTTTTATTCCCATCTTGCTCCAAAAGCAAAATATCCTCTTCCTTATTTATTTCATATTTTTACTACCCCATAACACCTTCAATAAGATAAGATCAAAGGATTCGTATGAAGAATACGTTAACAAATCAAAGCAACTTTCATAAGAAAATAGAAACCAGCTATACTTTATTACTATAACATGACCCCATACATATAATTAATTTCTAAATTTGCCTGTATTCAAAAAAACAGAATTCCATGAAAGTTATTGTTGACAATAAAATACCTTTTATAAAGGAAGCTATCGGGAAAATAGCCGACGAAGTAATATATGTCCCCGGAAAAGACTTCACCCCTGCTTTAGTGAAGGATGCAGATGCACTAATAATCCGCACACGCACTCAATGCAACCGCGAATTACTACAAGGAAGCCGGGTACAATTCATTGCTACAGCCACAATCGGCTTCGATCATATAGATACGGAGTATTGCCACGAAGCGGGCATAACCTGGACTAATGCACCGGGATGCAACTCCGCTTCCGTAGCACAGTACTTGCAATCCACACTCTTATTAATAAACCTCCTGAAAGGAAAAAACTTATCAGAAATGACCATTGGCATTGTCGGAGTAGGCAACGTAGGCATCAAAGTGGCTAAAGTGGCTCGCGAATTAGGCATGCGGGTATTGCTGAACGACTTGCCACGAGAAGAGAAAGAAGGAAGTACTAACTTCTGCTCTTTACAGTTTCTTGCCGAAGAATGTGATGTTATCACTTTCCACGTACCTTTATATAAGGAAGGGAAATATAAAACTTTCCATCTGGCCGATGAAGCATTCTTCCGTTCCCTCAAACGTTCTCCTATCATCATCAATACTTCCCGCGGAGAAGTAATAGAAACAGCAGCTTTATTGAAAGCTCTTCAGACCGGTCTGATTTCCGATGCCGTCATTGACGTATGGGAAAACGAACCCGACATTAATCTCTCCTTATTATATAAGGTATTCATCGGCACCCCCCATATCGCCGGATACTCAGCAGACGGAAAAGCCAATGCTACGCGAATGTCTCTGGACTCCCTGTGCCGACACTTCGGCATACAAGCTGACTATCACATTGCTCCACCCGAACCGGAAAATCCGATCATCATAGCATCTACCCCTACAGAAGCCTATTTAAAAATGTATGATCCGCGGAAAGACTGCGAAGCGTTGAGAGCTCATCCCGAACTATTTGAAAAGTTAAGAGGAGATTATCCGCTACGGAGAGAAAAGACAGCATTCTCCGTAATAACCCCGTAGCTTAGCCTTCGGATTCAAGCAACTTTTCTATCACTTTGGGATAAGTGTCATATTCCAGCGCATGAATACGATGCGCCAGATCATCAGGAGTATCTTCCGGCAACACCGGGCATTTCACCTGGCAAATAATGGCACCCTCATCATAATGTTCATTCGTATAATGAATAGTAATGCCACTTTCCTCCTCGCCGGCAGCAATCACAGCTTCGTGCACGCGATCGCCATACATGCCCTTTCCGCCGAACTTCGGCAACAACGAAGGATGTATATTTATCATTTTATTAGGATAAGCATGCAAAATAAGATCCGGCACACGCGCCAGAAAACCGGCCAGCACTACAAAATCAATATCATGCTCCCGCAACACCGATAAAATCGCCTCTCCATTCTCCCAGTCACTCTTCGGAAAATAGAAACAAGGCACTTCCAGCCCGCGTGAACGCTCTAAAACAAACGCATTCTGACGGTTAGTTAAAACCAAAGCCACACAAGCCGAACTTTTTTCCCGGAAATAACGGATGATATTTTCGGCATTTGTGCCGCTTCCCGATGCTAATACTGCGATATTTTTCCTCATATTTCTTCCTTTTAGTGCACAAAACCGTGAAAAATGTGCAAAACATTGCATTTAATTCCCTAAATATTTGCGAGTGACGATAAATATTTATTCCTTTGCCCCGCAAATTTAAAGAAATAAAACTAATTATTAATTAAAAACTTAAAGTTATGTCTGAAATTGCATCAAGAGTGAAAGCGATTATCGTCGATAAATTAGGCGTAGAAGAATCAGAAGTTACTAACGAAGCTAGCTTCACTAACGACCTGGGAGCTGATTCTCTTGACACTGTAGAACTTATCATGGAATTCGAAAAGGAATTCGGTATCTCTATTCCGGATGACCAAGCTGAAAAGATTGGTACTGTAGGCGACGCCGTTTCTTACATCGAAGAACACGCTAAGTAATCCTATCCATCAATTTAATATGGAATTAAAAAGAGTTGTAGTAACAGGTCTCGGCGCCATTACCCCTATTGGCAACAATGTTTCCGATTTTTGGGAAAACCTTGTGAATGGGGTTAGTGGAGCAGGACCTATTACTCATTTCGATGCTTCCCTTTTCAAGACCCAATTTGCCTGCGAAGTGAAAAACTTCGAAGCTACCAAATATATCGACCGCAAAGAAGCCCGTAAGATGGACTTGTATACACAATATGCCATCGCCGTCGCAAAAGAAGCGGTCACCGATTCCGGTCTTGACATCGAAAATGAGGATTTAAACAGAATTGGTGTCATCTTTGGCGCCGGTATCGGTGGTATCCGTACATTCGAGGAAGAGGTAGGTAACTATGCCTTGACCGGCAAAGAAAACGGTCCTAAGTTCAATCCGTTCTTCATCCCCAAGATGATCTCGGATATTGCTGCCGGACAGATTTCTATTATGTATGGTTTTCACGGTCCCAACTATGCAACTTGTTCTGCATGCGCTACTTCCACGAACGCTATTGCTGACGCCTTCAACCTGATCCGTCTGGGTAAGGCTAACGTTATTGTGAGTGGTGGTTCGGAAGCTGCAATCACCGTTGGCGGTGTAGGCGGTTTCAATGCTATGCACGCATTATCAACACGCAATGAATCTCCTACAACTGCATCTCGTCCGTTCAGCGCAAGCCGTGACGGTTTCGTGATGGGTGAAGGTGGCGGTTGTCTGGTTCTTGAAGAGCTGGAACACGCCAAAGCACGTGGTGCTAAGATTTATGCAGAAGTTGCCGGTGTAGGAATGTCTGCCGACGCTCACCATCTGACCGCTTCTCATCCGGAAGGACTTGGAGCCAAGTTAGTGATGAGAAATGCGTTGGAAGATGCCGAGATGAGCCCCGAGGAAGTAGATTATATCAATGTACACGGTACTTCTACTCCTGTAGGTGATATATCGGAAGCTAAAGCTATTAAAGAAGTATTTGGTCAACATGCATTTGAATTGAACATCAGTTCAACAAAATCCATGACTGGTCACTTGCTGGGCGCCGCCGGTGCGGTAGAAGCCATCGCAAGTATTCTTGCGATCAAGAATGGCATCGTACCTCCGACTATCAACCACGAAGAGGGTGATAACGACGAAAACATCGACTATGATCTTAACCTTACGTTCAACAAAGCTCAAAAACGCGAAGTGAACGTAGCTCTGTCCAATACATTTGGATTTGGCGGTCATAATGCATGTGTTATTTTTAAGAAATACGCAGAATAATCAGTCGTGTTACGTAATCAAATAGACAAAATAAGGCTCTTATTCCGTAAGGACAAAGAGTCTTATTTTTGTTTTTATAAGATTCTGGGGTTCTATCCCCGCAACATTCAGCTCTACCAGCAGGCTTTGTTGCACAAATCCACCTCCATCCGCTCTGAAAAGGGACGCCCTTTGAATAATGAACGACTGGAGTTCCTGGGTGACGCCATTCTTGACGCCATCGTGGGAGATATTGTCTATAAGCATTTCGAAGGCCGTCGCGAAGGTTTTCTCACAAATACACGTTCCAAAATCGTGCAACGGGAAACTCTGAATAAGTTGGCAGTAGAAATAGGCCTGGACAAGCTGGTAAAATATTCCACCCGTTCTTCCTCGCACAATAGTTATATGTACGGAAATGCTTTCGAAGCATTTATCGGTGCCATCTATCTGGATCAGGGCTACGAGCGCTGCAAGCGGTTCATGGAAGAAAAGATATTCAAGAATTACATTGACCTCGACAAAATGTCGCGCAAAGAGGTCAACTTCAAATCAAAGCTGATTGAATGGAGCCAAAAAAGCAAAGTTGAGGTTTCATTTGAGCTTATCGAGCAGTTCCTTGATGAAGATTATAACCCCATGTTTCATACCGAAATCCGCATAGAAGGTATTTCGGCCGGGAAAGGAACCGGATACTCTAAAAAGGAGTCTCAGCAGAATGCCGCACAAGCTGCCCTGAAGAAAATAAAGAATGATGCTTCATTCAAAGAACAAATAGAAGCCACAAAAGCGCAGAATCATTTAGTTGAGGGTGCAACAATAGCAGAAGAAGAGGTAGAAGAGAACACTCTTCTGGAGGAAGTTCAAGAACCGGATTTAACTTCTACAACGAATCTATAAATTCATCCCACTGCTGCGGAGTACCTTTCTCCCCAAAGAACTTCTCATACAGTCTTCGCCGGACGGATGATATGGATTCTCTGGAATAATTCGTTAGTTTTGCCATGTCTTTAGGCAAAATACCAATTTTAATCAGAAGACAAATACGAACTTCGCGTTCGTTGAGTTTATGTATTTTGTAAAGTTTCCCTATAAATCCTCCATACGTCCCATTCACCGTTTCCTCCAATAAGCCCCAATCCTCACCGGACACTTGGCTTTCCATGCCATCCCTACATGCTCCTTTAAATAAATTGCAGATGTCAGATTCCAGTAACACTTTGCGTGCTTGTTCTCTCTCTTGCAACCCTAGCTCCGCCCGTTTTCCGGTATAGTAAAGGAGCTCTTTTTGTTTTTCCATCTGTTCCTTCTGCAACTCAGGACGACCATTCTCCTGCAGTGCATGTTCCAGTTTTTCCTGCATTCTTCGGTTTTCTTCGATGAACAGGATACTTTTCTGGTATTGCTCCTCCTTAATCTGCTCCAGTTGTATCAATTGCAATTTTAGCTGGGCATGCTTTCTCCGACTATATTGAAAATATGCAATAAAGCATAACAGGACAACAACACTTCCTGTCGCAAAGCACTCCAAGTAAAATTTTTCCTGTTTGTTTTCTGCTTTTAATTGATTATTCTCTTTTTCCCGCAATGTATAATTATAATGAGAATACATTTTACGAATAGTTTCCGTGTCAGTAAGTTTCCAGACCGAATCAATGCCTGCTATATACTGCTCAAGATACTCCTTTGCTTTCTGAGCCTGTCCTTCCTCCAGAGCAAATTCGGCCAGGTGCCAATATGCATCTGTTTTGGCATGGAGGCCACCAAAATCCAGCAATTCATTATAATAATAAAAAGCAGAATCCTTTTCTCCCATCTTATAATGTATATCAGCAGCTATGGAATATACAGCACTTTTTGTTCTGTCGTCCACTGCTGCCAGTGAAGATTGCAAAGCTTTCTTTGCCAAATCATATTCTCCTGTCTTTTTATAAACTCTGGCAATCTGGCTTTGCACCATATTCATGAGTCGGCGATTCTTTAAATTGCATGCCAAATCATAAGCCTTCTGATAGAAAATCAAGGAGCTATCCATAACACCGGCATCACTATATGTAGAAGCGATATCCCTAAGATCATATACCATAGATACACTATCTTTCTTTAATGCACTCCACCGATAAGCTTGAGCATAGACTTTTCTGGCTTCGTCCCAAATACCTTGATCAAAGAAAATATAGCCCATTTGACTATTCAATAAACTTCTTAGCTCACAGCAAGAATCACTTCCCAAAACCTCCAATGCTTTATCAAAATAATTCAATGCTTGAGGAGCATCCCCCAGTGAACGATAGGTTCGTCCTGCATAATAATAAGCTTCAGGAAGATGTCTACTATCATTCTTTTCTATATAATAATGTAATATGGAGAGTATCAAACTATCAGATTTCAGCGAAATATAGGCTTTATCATCCGCTTTTATACAAAGTAGGTGATAGTACATTTGTATCTCCTCTGACAGCACAAGCATATCCTCCTTTATAGAACAAAGCAAAGAAATAGCGCTATCCGGATTAGCATTCACCAGACTATCCGCCACAAGCAGACATCGCGGATAAGTTTTTTCCTTGCAAGCACAGAAGCCCAACAAAAAGAAGATAATAAATAGATATAAGGTATGTTTCATACTCACAAAAGTAATTCTTTTACGAATAACAGAACAAGCTTTTTACATAATAGTATTGGCAATGCACATTTTTTGCACACAAATTACCCCCATCAAACAAAATGCACATAAAATGCACATAAAAAGATGTACAATGAACTGAATTTTTCACGAGCTTTGCTAAAAACACATAGATATGAAACATTTATTTTTAAGTTGCATCTGTTTATTACTTTGCTTAAACAGCTGGTCAGGCAGTCCTGTAAAATTAGAAAAGAAAGAAGCAGCTGGCGAGAAACAATATGAAGTTCCTATCAGCAATGTTTTCATTGAACAAGAACGCAATGCGTTCTGTATCTCTTCAAACTCAACTATAAACAACCTAATAATTATCATCAAAGATAACACAGGCGATATCGTTTATACGAATATAATTTCTATATATTCCGGTAAGCCATATATGCTTGTATTGCCCAATATGGACGATGGGAAATACACGATTGATCTTATTAGTAGTGAATATAAACTTAGCGGAGATTTCTATATAGATGATCTACGTATATAATGTAAATGCTAACTCTAAGAAAAAAAACTAATTCGTCAAAAAGAAGGGCCTGCTCCCCTTGCTTTTAAGAGAATAAGCAATATTTCTTTTAAGAGTAATAACTTCATTAATTAACTAAAAAATTAGAATTGCACAAAACAAGAATTTACTTAAGACAATCCTAAGACTTAATCTCTTATTATTAACAAATAAAAAAAATAATACTATGAACAAGAAAATCACAATGAGCATTCTGGCTATATGTATCTATAGTATGTCCTCTTGCTCTTCTGACGAGAAAGTTAATACCCAATCCATCGACAAACAAAGCGCTTATAGTGAACTGAATGAAAATTTGACAATCTATAATACAACCTTCTGGAATGATAACAATATACCGCAAACAAGAGGCTTCTGGAGAAGACTAAGAGGATATTTATTTGCAGATGCCGGTGGAGCCCTGATAGGGAGCGCTTTTGGTGGATGGGGAGCACTTTTTGGAGCCGTCTTCAGTTCGGCCACAGCAGGCCCCGTCTATGCTAAATATGAGCTAAACAGTAAGAATGAGGATCTTACTATAATAGACGACGGCCTACTCAAACCAATTAAACCTGCAACCCGTAATTCCCCGGGCCAAGGAACTGTTATAAATCCCGATCAGCAGATTAATAGTAAAATAAACTCTAATGTTACAGTCACGAGTTCCGGCATCGGATACTTGCATAACAAAATTCTTAGTTCTATAAACCAAAAGCATCCTAATGTTTACAAGCAATCTGTTGGGACTGAGACTATGGCAAAATATATTGTTACAGAAATGGAAGAATATAATTATGAGATTTCGGAAACAGAAAAGAATATTTTAATTCAGAAAGTTAATTCAACCATTCCCAAAGACGATACGGATCCTAATGTAGAACTGATTACGCTCCTGAAGAATGCCTGCCCCGAGTTTTCCGATGAATTATCCGTCCTCGACGATTTCGCCAATAATATAGGTGGACTTACCAACAGCACTGAATTAGTGAAAAAGTATTTGGATGGCTACTTAAAAATCATTCAAAATTCAAACTTGACTGAAGCACAAAAAGATTTATTGAAATCAAGTCTCGAAGTAGCAGCTAACAGTGCCGTCCTTTGGGTAACCGAATAAAAAGTAAAAATGATAGAATAGCAACTTAAAACTTTAATGTTATGAGAAAAATTTTTCTTGCATTCTGTCTGTGCTTTATCAGCACAGCCTTCATCAATGCTCAATCGGTTAGCAACAACAAGTTTTCCGTATCCGTAGATTTGGGAGCGGGAAGTGTCTTTGGGCACTCCAACCTGTCTTCTTATGGTGTTGATTACCGGAAAGAATACAAAAGCGGGTTCAGCGGAAATATCAAGGCATCCTATTTGCTGAATAAAGCATTCCAAGTTGGATTGAAATTCAACCTTTTCTCCGCATCGGAAAATTACAATTTAGCGAGAGCTAATGATTTAGCGAAAAGCACACAAATCGCCGAAGACGTGGAGTTGCTTTATATTGCGCCCCAAATAGGCTATCGCACCATGATCACGGATAAATGGTGTCTTGATTGCATGGCAGGTGCAGGCTATATGCATTATAACAGCGAAAGTCTGAACAAGGAAACGGAACGCGAATGCAATAAAGGTTTTCTAGGCGCCAATGCAGATTTATCGCTTACACGCCATCTATACAGAAATCTCTATATGGGTGCCAATATTTCAGTAATGGGAGGGCACACTTCGTCACTGAAAGTAGAGACAGAAGGCAAGGAGGAAACATTGGAGTTAAACAAATGGAATCGTATAAATGTGTTGAGGGCAGATGTGATGCTGTCTATTAAGGTACTATTATAAAATAGACAACAATCGAACAATTATAACATGAAGAAGCTTTTGAAAATTATCACTCCACTCATAGTGATTATTTTATTCATAATTCTCTATGTGAGTGACAATGAGTGTTCACTTATAGGCGCCATTTGCATGGCATGCGTAATTGGAGGTTTATTTTTCCTTCCAATACCTTATAGTTGGGGAAAAGTCGGATATGTAGTATTAGGGGGCATCTTGTGCATAATCTTCACATTATTCCTTCTTTTTGAGAAGAATTTATCCTTCAGTACATCTCTATTATATGCTATTCCAGTAACTATAGTGATATGCATTGTACAATATCTGATTCAAAGAACGATTCAGAAGTTCTTGCAAAAGCAGTAGTTAACTTAAAACTTTAATGTTATGAGAAAAATATTTCTTGCATTCTGTCTGTACTTCATCAGCACAGCCTTCATCAATGCTCAATCGGTTAGCAACAACAAGTTTTCCGTAT
>ERZ826613.182-NODE-182-length-94267-cov-4.762376_pt1 | contig 94267 bp, 22 predicted proteins | sample MGYA00519925_ERZ826613 | MGnify/ENA primary metagenome ERZ826613 (study PRJEB31778, sample SAMEA3449236) | human gut metagenome | biome: human gut; feature: human-associated habitat; material: faeces | place: United Kingdom | collected 2010/2012 ... | reverse complement strand
GGTTGGGGAAACAGCTTGTACGGAGCATTGGGAGTAAAATCATCAATAGTTTCAAAACCGGTGAGAGTAGGAACAGATATTTCAAACGCTGTGCAAGTAGCCGGAGGAGGTAAAAGCGGAAGCGATGATTGGCATGTAAACAGCATAGGTAATACCGGATATACATATATCCTAAAAGAAGACGGAACAGTTTCAAGCTTGGGATATGGCGGATATGGTGTGCTTGGTAATGGTAAAACAACTACAACCAATGAAGTTCAGGACGTACAAAACTTGAAGGATGTTGTACAAATTGTCGGTGCACAAAATGGTCACTTCGGTGCAGCCGTGCGTACAGACGGAACCGTGTGGGCATGGGGTCTTAATACAAGTGGACAACTTGGTAACTCAAAGAATGAAAATTCATCAATTCCGGTAAGTGTCGGATACCCTCCGACAACGAACTTTGATGTTCAATATGCAGAAGTACAGAAGAGTGAAACAGGTACTACTGTACGCAAATATGAAGATTCTTCAATGCCGAGAAGCTTGTCGGGCGGTGAAGCAATCGCTGAAGATGAACAGATTGTTATAGACACATCAAAGCTAATCGGTGAACAAATCTTCGGATTTAACCTTATCACTGACAAGAGTTCTTCATATTCAAATGCTAAGGATATTGAAATTTCTTCATTTGACGAGACTTTGTTTACAATCAAGAACGGCAATACAATTGTTCCAAACCAAAACGGTAAGTACGGAACAGGTGTTGTAATAATTCGTGATACAGATCCTACAAGAAACTTTGTAGGTATTATTCGTGTACAAGTTAAGCCGAAAGACGCAGTAGCAACTCCTATGGTTTCAGCTAAGCAATCGTCAACAGTAGCTCTAAAGGCAGACGGAACAGTTTGGACATGGGGTTACAATGTTGCGGGACAGCTTGGTAACAACAGTACAGCGGATTCACTTATTCCTGTACAAGTATTGGGTGGTGCTACAGGTAACCAATACCTTACAAATGTAGTACAGGTTGCAGCAGGCGGTACATTTGACGGTGGTAATCGTTACTATGCTCTTGCACTTCGTGAAAACGGAACAGTTTGGGCATGGGGTGATAACAGCTACGGTCAATTAGGTATCGGTGTAAAAGGTAACCCAACTGATTCAAGTAAAACAAGCTGTTTGACACCTATGCAGGTTGTAACAGGTGAGCAGGATAGCTCAAGCACTTATTTGGAGGATATTATCCAAATTTCAGCAGGTCCTACATTCGCAATGGCTCTTGACAGAAAAGGTAATGTTTATACTTGGGGTCAAAATAATGTAGGTCAGTTAGGTAATAACACAAATACCGATTCAAATGCTCCTGTAAGAGTAAGCGGCGGATTGGCATATACAGTATATTTGGGCGATGTAATACAAATCGCAGCAGGCGGTGACTGGGTAAATGGCACTAACGATTTCGCTGTAGTTCTAAGAAAAGACGGAAGTGTTATGACTTGGGGTCAGAATTCTAACGGTCAGCTTGGTAATAAGTCATACACATCATCTTTAACACCGGTTCGACCTGTAGGTCTCGACGGTAATACAGACAAAGGCTTACAAAATGTGGTACAAATTACAGCCGGCGGTGTATCGGCAGGTGTTGTAACAACTGACAGAAAAGCATATACATGGGGTTATAATGCCCAAAGACAGCTTGGTGTAGATACGAGTGCAAGCACTGTAAACGTACCGACAGTTGTAAAGACAGACGCATCAACAGAGCTTAGTGACGTAGTTGAAATTGCCGCAGGTATGCAGCAAATGTCAGCTCGAGTTATTGAAGGTGCATCTGCCGATCCATTCACAAAGGTATATGCATGGGGTAATAATTCATACGGACAATTAGGTCTTGACAAGTCAGATGCTACATATGTATATGCAACACGTGTAGTTGGAGGCGAAACAAAGAAAGATTACCTTGAGGATACAGTAAGTCTATATGCAGGCGGATACCATATGGGTTCTGTTCAATCAGACTATTCTGTATGGGATTGGGGTTATAACATAAACGGTCAACTTGGTGACGGTACGACTGATAGAAGAAAAGCGCCTGTTAAGGTAGTATCTGATATGGGTCAGCCACAACTTACAATCTCGACAGCAACATGGACAAACAATGGAGTTGACAATGATGTTGTAATATATTACGACACATTAAAGATGCAGAATACAAGTAAAATTGTAACTTCAATTCAAGAGGGAGATATTCTTTCGATTGATTTAAGCGGTATCAGCGGTGTATCATCATTTAACTTGTTGAGAGCGTCTGCATATACTCCTGATGATTTGACTTTTAAATCGGTTGATACGGAAGTTGCAACAGTTGATGCAAAGACAGGTGTTGTGACAGCTAAAAAGACAGGTATAACATATATTATTGTAACGGATAAAAACGGGGCAGAAGGTTTCTTCAAACTAAACGTTGAACCGCAAGGTACAAATTATATTGCATACCCTCAAGTTCAGCCTGGTTTCTATCATACAGTAGCTCTAAAAGCAGACGGAACAGTTTGGGCATGGGGTTACAATGCACACGGTGAATTAGGTATAGGTACTGCAGGCGGTGACCATGATCATCCTGAACAGGTACTTAGAAAGGAAAATCAGTCTGATCCTGATTCAAATAATGTACCTCTTACAAATATCGTAAAAATCGCAGTCGGTGCATATCACAACCTTGCTTTAACGGCAGACGGTCAAGTCTATGCATGGGGTTGGGGTATTTATGGCTCACTTGGTGACGGTGATACTTCAGATCATAGTTCGACAGTCGCTATGAGAGTTGTCGGTACAGGTTATAGCAACAATAATACAAACACATATCTTGGCGACGGTAATGGCAGTGACTTTATCGTAGACATCGGTGCAGGCGGATACAGTAACTATGCATCATATTCAATGGCACTTGATATAAAGGGCACTCTATATACATGGGGCAGAAACTATAAGTCAGCAATAGATCCTAAGAATACAAGCGATTCATATGTAACAGGTGTACCGGTTGATATCACAAAGAATAACTCAATGCTAAACGGTGCAGTTAGAATTAATTCTGACGCAATCGGACATACCGGCAGTGTTCTTCGCAGTGACGGACAAATTGTATCTTGGGGATATAACGGATATGGTTCAGCAGGTAACGGAACAACATCTGACAGAATTACAACTACCCAAGCTGACTTAAACGGTAAGAAAGCATTGTATGCAAAACAAGGTTGGCATAATGCAGTTGCAATTACAACTGACGGTTTGGTTATGATGTGGGGTTATGCAGGCTACGGTACAACAGGTCTTGGGAATTCAACTACTAATAAAAAACCGACAGTTGTCGCAGATTACAGCAAACATAATTATGAGCAGGCGATTGAAACAATGTCTGCAGACAGTATTGAAATGCAAGCCGATGACAGTGATGATACTTCATTGAAAAAGGTATCTGTAAATCTTGTGATGAAGAACGGTGAAGCGTCAACGGCACTTGGTGTACTAAGTGATGAAGCTCCGGCAGATGCTGACGCGTTGTATGAAGTTGAATTGCCTCTTGGTGCTGTTTCGGCAACTCCGGTTGTATTTGCGACAAGCAAGAATGCAACAGTACAATTCTATAATGTCGAAATGACTGCCCTTGACGGTACTGTCTTTACAGAGGGCGATGACACAAGCTATGCCGGTGCAAGCTTGAATACATATAATGTCGCAACATCAGGTAATGATAAGTTTGAACAACTTGTAAAAGTTCATGTCGAATCAGCAAGCGGAATAGGCGCTGATTACTTGATTAAACTTATAAATTATCCGTCAACGACAATTACAGCATCTCCGGTATTTGCAGATACGTCATTGAGTTCGGTTGTTTTAATGACAGACGGAAGACTTTATACATCAGGTCAAGCGGGTATATATGCAACAGGACAAGGACCGAATTCTAAGTTCGGTGTAGTAGGCAATGTACTTGCAGGTGACTCAGGTGAAGAGGGTACATATCTTGAAGATATAATTAATGCGGCAGTAACAGCTGATGAAAGACCGGGTCAATCAATGTATGCAATCAAGTCAAACGGTAGTGTTTGGGCTTGGGGAAATAATTCATACTATAAACTTGGCAACGGTTCAAATAAAGATGAGTCGACTCCTGTAAGAGTTGGTGCATCTTACCTGACAATGAGTCAATATCTATATTCATTAAAGGTAAATGGCGGAAGTGTAACGATTCCGGCACCGTCAGTTGATTCGTTTAATGTATTCAACTCAAATAACGGCGGTAAGACAGATGCTAAGCTTCTATGGCAGACATATGACGGAAACAATAATATTATAACTGTAAATCCTGATACCGGTGAAATTACGCCGGTGGGTGTAGGTACAACATATGTTATAGTATCTATTGCAAACGACCCTCTAACAACAGGTCTTGTTAAGGTAGAAGTACGTCCGTCAGATTTGACGGTCGGAAAAACAAGTGTAGCATATCCGCAGGTAGCTGCAGGTACAGACTTTACTGTTGCTCTAAAGGCAGACGGAACAGTTTGGACATGGGGTCAAAATACATACGGTCAGCTTGGTAACGGTGTATCAAACGGAACAGTTGTATATCCGGAAAAGATAGACTCTTTAAGCGATATTATAAAGATTGCGGCAGCAGGCCAGACAGCGGTAGCTCTAAAGACAGACGGAACAGTTTGGACGTGGGGTAGAAATGACAACGGTCAGCTTGGCAACGGAACAACTGTAAGCTCAAATGTACCGGTACAGGTATTGAAGGGTGAACAGAACCAAGGCAATGCAGATAAGACATATCTTGAAAATATCGTTGCGATTGCCGCAGGCGGATTGAATGACGAGAAGATATTTGTTGTTGCACTTGATTCAAACGGTAACGTATATGGTTTCGGTTCAAATGAATACAGACAATTAAAGATTGCAAATGACGCAAGCTACAATACTCCTGTTGTATCTCCGGCAGTTAATGCGGTAGATGTTGCAGCCGGCAGAGGTGCAACGGTTTATACGCTTACTTCAAACGGTCTTGTATATGCATTAGGTAAGAACTATGCATATGAATACGGAACAGGCGGAACGTCAGGTTCAGTATATACATTAGTACCGCTTGATAACAGAGCAATGGCAATCGGTGCAGGTAACCAAAACGGTATAGCTGTTACATATTCTCTTGATGCTTCAAGCAAGCCTTCAACAAAGACATATGCATGGGGTAATAACGCATACTATGCAATTTCGCCGAATAATACATCAACGCTCAGAACTCCGACAGAAATGCTTGGACGTGATAATACAGCGATAATCGGCGGTGGTGACAGCATATATACGATAGATAAAGACAGCCAGCTTAAAATATCCGGTTTAGGCGACCACGGTCAACTTGCAAACGGTTCTGAAGACAACTCAACTTCAATGGTTCCGTATTCGGAATTTGCGAAGAATGACGGTACAACAGCAACTGATGCAATAGGTGCATCATCATCAAGAAACGGTGCACACTCACTATATATTGATTCAAACGGTAGCGTTTGGTCAGTTGGTGATAATACTTCTTCACAGCTTGCATTACAAAATGCAGGAGATAAAATCAATGTTGCACAAATGATAGGTGCAGAGCCTACAATTTTAGTCAAGGAAAGAGAAATACTTGCTAAGATTGACAAGCAGCAAAACATTGGTAATATAATTGATATTAAGGGTTCATTTAACCTATTCTCATCAGCTGATGCGGCAGCTACATACAGTCAGGAATTTGACGTATGGGACAGCAATGTTGCAACGGTTGATTCAAACGGTACAGTAACAGGTAAAACTGTCGGACAGACATATGTTCAAATTAAGATTAAAGACAGTGCAGATAATGTAATTAATACTCTTTATGTCTTAGTTTCAGTAGTGCCTGATAAAGATGAATACGTAACATATCCGATGGTAGAGGCAGGTCAAACATTTACTGTAGCTCTAAAGGCAAACGGAACAGTTTGGTCATGGGGTAATAATGCTTCGGGACAACTTGGTCTTGGATACACAGGCGGTATGGAAACAGAACCTCGAAAGGTTATGTCAAATATTAAAAAGATTGCTGTAGGCGATAATTTCGTAATGGCACTTGATTTTGACGGACATCTTTGGACATGGGGTGTAAATAATTATGGACAGCTTGGTCAAGGCTTGGTAACAAGTGTTCAGCTTAATACTCCTCAAATGATTCAGTCATTTGTAAATAACGGCTTGCTTGTAACTGATATTTCAGTCGGCGGTTCAGGCGTGGATGAATTTGCACTTGCAATTACAGATACAATGGACGTATATGGCTGGGGTAAGAATTACAACGGACAAATCAAGAGCGGTAGTGCAGGTTATATCCTTTCACCGATATATACAGGTGTATCAAGAGCAATAGCAATAGCAGGCGGCAGAAATGCTACAAGCTATTCTCTTGCAGAATCAGGCAGAGTATATGCTTGGGGTTATAACGGCAGTATTGAACACGGTACAAGTAAGCTTTCTACAAGTGTAGTAGCAAAATCTCAAGTTTCTATTAATGATAAAGTTGTAGCAATCGCTGCGGGTTACGGCAGTGGATTTGCAATTACCGAAAACAAGGAAACATATGTTTGGGGTAAAGGTGTAGACAGTCAGCTTGGTGTTGTTAATTCAGACGGCTTGCCAAGAAAGAATAACAATATAGATAATGTAATCCGTATCAGCGGAGCAAGAGCTACATTTGCAATTAAGGAAAACGGTAAGGAACTTCTTGCAACAGGTAAGAATGATTACGGAATGCTTGGCGTAGGTTCTACAAATCTGTCAGAAAGCAAGTTTACAAACGTTAAAGACGAAAACGGTACTAATAATCTTGACAGAGTAATCTGGGCAGATGCAAGTAACAACGGCAATCATTCTGCAGTTATAAAAACAGACGGTGACGTATATGCTTGGGGTCTTGGTACTCAAGGTCAAATCGGTAACGGCGGTTTTGATAACAGCAATTATCCTACAGCTGTCGGTACTAAAAAGATTAAGCTTACCGGTATAACAAATAATGAAATTACAACATATGAAGGTGCTCCTTCAAGAAGCTTTGTACCGAGTATTGTTTCGGGCTTTAACGTATTTGAAGACCATATCACAGATATAGGTACATTTAGAATTGCATCTACAGATACAAATGTTGTTACAGTCGGACTTAATAATCAGCTTTCGTTTGTTGGCGTAGGTAAGGCAAACATTGTAGTTGCAGATAAGGATACAAGCTTGTATGCATTGATAGAGGTTAATGTCCTTCCTGCAGACTATCAGTCGGCAGTTGACAACGGAACAGCTGTATTCCCTAAGATTGATGCGGGTGATTACTTCTCAATCGCCCTAAAGGCAGACGGAACAGTTTGGACATGGGGTGAAAATACATACGGTGAGCTTGGTATTAATGACAAAACAGTTACTCAATCAGGAGCTCCTGTACAGGTAGTCCTTGATAACGGTTCACCTCTTGAAGATGTAATTGATATTTCGGCTAACATTTATGCAGCATATGCATTGACAAGAGATGGAAGCATCTATGCATGGGGACGTAACTACTATGCTGCACTCGGACAGGGTACAGGCAGCGATTACTATCAATACTATCCGATAAAGGTTAAGAGTACAGATGGTAACGGTTTCTTCGGTGCAGGTCTTTCAAACAAAGCTATTAAGATAAGAGCCGGTGTTCATAGTGCTATAGTAATCATGGATGACGGTACTGCTTATGCTTGGGGCTATAACAATTATGGTAACTTAGGTACAAACGGTGCAAATAATACATTACCGAATAAGATTATCGGTGTTAATAATGCATTTGATGCAGAAGTTGGTACTTATTCAACAGCAATTTTGAACAGAGATTCAACAGTATTCACAGTGGGTTATAACGGATACGGTGAACGCGGTGTAGGTAATACAAGTAATTCGAGTCTTGTTCAAAAGATGCAGAAGAGTGCCGATGGCGGTGAATTCAAGGGTGTTGTAAGTCTTGGCCGCGGTGACTATCATGGTGCATATGTAACATTTGAACTAAAAGACAATATAACAGATCCTACTGATGCTTTTAATAACTATGTATATTCTACAGGTATTAATACAGAAGGCATTACAGGTACAAATACAACAAACTGGACTAATGTATATCCTGTAAGAGTAACAACAGACGGAACAAATCCTTTGACGGACATTTCGCAAATTACTGCAGGTTACAGATTCCATGTTGCACTTACCAATACTGCAGATGCAAATGTATATGCATGGGGTTATAACCATGTAGGTCAATTAGGTCACGGAGTTACCGGAGGAATTTCAACACTTCCAACTTTTGTTGATAAGAATAACAGCGGAACAGAAAAACTGTCAAATATCATGATGGTTGAATCGGGCGATAATGCATCTCATGTACTTGCCGTTTCTAAGACGGGCGGAGTATACGTATGGGGTCTTAACAATCAAGGTCAGCTTGGTGACCAAACAACGGATAACAGTCCTTATCCGGTAGTTGTCGGCAGTAGTCCGGTTTCACTTGATTCAAAGGTTCTAAGACTTCATCCGACAGATGAAGCAGATGTAACTGCAACTTCATCGGCTACAGTATTCTCATTATTTAATACATCAACAACAACCACAAGCGAAGTTACATGGAGAATACTAAATCCAAATATTGCAGAAATCGTATCATCAACTCCTTCAGACGCAACAGGCGGTTTGACATCGACTACTGTAAAGGTTAGGGGACTTAAGACAGGTTCAACTGTTCTTATTGCAACAGATTCGCTTACAGGTAAGACTGTTGCAACTCATATTACGGTTTCTGAAGGATTTACAAATCCTAAGATTGCAATCGGTGACGGTTATGTAATCGCATTGAAAGCAGACGGAACAATTTGGGGTTGGGGTTCAAATACTAACGGCAGAGTAGGTGTTGATACAGCAACTCCTGTAATTGCAACTCCTACAAGAATTGATCAATATATCAATCCTAATAATGACCAGAGATTTGACCTTGACGCTGAAACAATCGTTGATATTGCGGCAGGTCCGGACCATGTTCTTGCAGTAGATAAGAATGGTCAAGTCTATGCATGGGGAATGAATAACTATGGTCAGCTTGGTATAAGCGCCAATAAATATGACAGTGCATCATTGCCTGTATTGGTTAAGGCACTTTCAAATGTATTTGCGGTAAAGGTAGCTGCAGGTGCTGATTATTCGGTTGTTTTAACAGATAACGGATATGTATATAGCTTCGGTAATAATACAAGAGGTCAGCTTGGAACAGCAGATGTAAACGGTTATCAACATCCGACTCCGGTATTAATGAGAGGTGTTGGCGGTAACGGTACACTTGGCGGAGTAGTTGATATAGCAGCCGGCGCCGCACATACAATGTTACTTCTTGGTAACAAAACTATGTGGATAGTCGGTGACAATACAGAAAAACAACTTGGTGTTGACACAACAAAAGACGGTAATACATATACTGCAACTATTGTAGAAGTAGATTTACCTGTAGATGCAAATTCTTCAACCGGTGATAAAGTTGAGGCAGCCGCACTTTCGGCAGGTCCTTATAACTCAGCATTTATGACTGCTGACGGCAGAGCATTTGTATGGGGTAATAATCAGTATTACCAAGTATTGAATGATGCCGCAGGCGAAAAGGTTTCTTTGGTATCCCAAATTAACATACCTAATGAAACAAGCGGTATTGTTGATTTACAGTTTGGCGGTTCGCGTTCTGCCCAAACGCATATAGCTGCACTTACAGACAGCGGTAAGGTTTATACTTGGGGTGCGGGCAGTCGTGGTCAGATTGGTGATAACAGCCAGACAGAAAAGGTATCTAAACCGACATATATCCCTGTAAATAACACTAATGTTTGGGGTGTTGCAGTAGGCGGAACAAATACTTCTGCAATATTAACAGACGGATATGTATATACATGGGGTGCAAGTGACCTTGGTCAAATCGGTAATGGTACGGCAGGTCAATCGTCAGATACAGAAACAAATGAACTTGTTCCTGCAAAGACGGGTGAAGATTATATTTCACTTGATGAATATTTTGTAACACTTCATGAGGGTGAAACATCAGTTATCAATCCGGTTTATAATAAGTTCTTCAATGTAATACAGAATACAGATTCAAGTGTAAACTTCAGCGCAAGTTCAATAAACGGAAACATTGCATCTGTAAGTGGCTTGACAATCAATCCTGTATCAACAGGTAAGACACAGATTATCGTATCAGGCGGCGGCAGACAAACAACTGTTGAAGTAACTGTTCTTATGAACGGCTATAAGACCCTTCCGCAGGTAGCCGCAGGTGAAGGATTTACTGTTGCACTTGATAAAGACGGTAAAGTATATACATGGGGTAAAAATGACTTAGGTCAACTTGGTGACCAAGGCAAAGAAAACAGAATTGTACCTACAGAGATTACTTTTGATTTCGGTAATCCTTCAAATTATATTACAAGAATTGAAACGGGTAACGGTCATACTATAGCTGTTGACAATACAGGCAAAGTATGGACTTGGGGAAGAAATGACTTAGGTCAGCTTGGAAACGGTACACGTAACAATTCTAATAAACCTGTACAGGTTAATCTTCCTGACAGCACAAAGGCTGTTGAAATCGGTGTCGGCGAAACAACAAGCTATGCGCTTGATAAGGACGGACATATTTACGCATGGGGTAATATCAATAACAATACAGGTTATGGTAATAAACCTATTCAGCTTGATTTGTTCGAGAGAATGATTCAAATTTCAGGTAAATACGGTCTAAAGGCTGACGGTACAATATGGCAAATTCCTAATAAGAATGCGTCATCGGTAATAATTCAAAAAGATACTAAAGATGTACGTTTTATAAAGGTTGCATCTAATGACCACATCGGTGACGGCAGCGCAACTAATATTGATACAACTCATACTCTTCTTATAGCAAGAGACGGAGGTCTATATACATTCGGTGATAACAAGAACGGTGAACTTGGTGTCGGTGAATTGAGCGATATAAGTTCAGTTGGTACAAACGATATTCAATTTATAAATACACTTGGCAAGGTAATTGATATTGCAGCCGGTTATCGTTACAGCGTAGCCATAACAGAAAACGGTGACGTATATGCATGGGGTATCAATGAAGAAAAGTATCAGTCAGGTCAGAAGATTAAGAAGGACTATAAGAGCCCTTCAAAGGTTGAATACATTGATTCTGCAAAGAATATTATCTTTGTTGCTGCAGGTATTAACCATACAGTAACTATTGACAGTGACGGTTATGTATGGAGTTTCGGTGCAAATGAATACAGCCAACTTGGTAATCAGGATAATGCGAATGCATATATTCCTGTAATTGCGGGTAAAATGCAACTTAGCGTTAAACCGCAGGTTATCAGATTGGATAAAGGTTCAAGCGTTAATGTTTCTGTAGGTGACACTAATAATAATGCACTTACGGTAACGATTGCCGAATATCTAAATCTATTAGGTAAGACTACATCAGCCGATAACAGTTATACAGTTGAATCACTTGATACATCAGTTGTTAGAGTAGAAAGCGACGGACTTACAATAACAGGTGTTAAAGACGGTAAAGCAATCTTGAAGGTTGTTAAGACATCTTCAAACACAATCGGTTATGTAACGGTTTACGTAGGTCAAAACGGTGGTATCTACCCGATGGTAGACGGCGGCAAAGGACACAGCATTGCCCTTAAGTATGACGGTACTGTATGGACTTGGGGTCTGAATGACTCAAATCAACTTGGATATGAAACAGAAAACGGAATGTCACTTGAACCTAAGAAGGTGACGTTAGGTGCAAACAATGAACAAGCTGTTCTGATTGCGGCAGGTGATAAGTATAATCTTGCAATAGGAATGAGCAGTAAAGTTTACTCGTGGGGTAATAATAACAATGGTCAGCTTGGTAACGGTAATGATGACAGATCGGCTACCGGTATTGACACAGTTAAATACAAAGACGGTACAGATGTAGAAGGTGCAGTTGGAATTTCAACTCACGGCAATACAGCATATATCCTACTTGCAAACGGTACAGTTGCAGTATTTGGAGAAGAATACGATAATCAAAATTACGCATCAATCGTTTCAGGTTTGAATAACATTCTTCAAGTAAGCGGCAATTATGCTCTAAGTATAAGCGGTGAAGTTTGGAAGATGTCTAAGGATAACATTCCTACAAAGGTAATGGGATACAAGGACGATAACGGAAATGAACTTTCAATCTTGAAGATTGCACACGGTACGAACCATCTTCTTGCTCTTGATACAAACGGAAATGTTTGGACATTAGGCGCAAATGAACACGGTCAACTTGGTACAAACAGCAGAACAGCAAGTACTGTTCCGGTAAAGGTTTATAAAGGCGAACAAAATTCGGGAGATTCATATCTGTCGGGAATTGTTGATATTTCAGCAAGTAAATTCGTTTCAGCCGCAATTGATGTAAATGGTGACATTTACAGATGGGGTGCAAATGAATACGGTCAACTTGGTATCGGCAACACAACAGAGAAGTATGTACCTGCTAAGGTTATTAAATCATCAGATGATTTGAAGTTTGACCTTGTTGCAGGCGGCTCAAATCATCAGATGGCAGTCGATGAAAACGGAAACGTTTGGATTGTAGGTAGTAATGAATACGGTCAGCTTGGTGACGGTACACAAATTGATAAGAATGTACCTCTGATGGTTGGCGGTAACGAAGTTGTTATTTATGAAAACGGTACGGCTCTTTATGGCACAATCTATATGAATGTCGATGATGTTAAGGATTTGGATGCAGGATTTAATGTATTCAATCTATATCAGAGCGGCATACTTAGTATGAATGAATTTGAGTTTGTTTCAAGTGACCTTGGTGTACTTGAAATCAACAAGTCAACAGGCGTTGCAACTGCGAATAAAGCAGGTACGGCATACATTTCTGCGGCTGAAAACAAATACAGTCAAAAGAGTGCATACATAAAAGTAATCGTATCAAATAATAATGTAGGATTTGAACCTAAGGCTATAACGAAGGGTAACCATTCACTTGCTCTAAGAGCAGACGGAACTCTTTGGGCATGGGGTATAAACAAGAACGGTCAGCTTGGTACAGGCAACACAATATCTGTTGATGAACCTACTGATGTAACACCGTCAGGTGTTAAGTTTATTGATATTGCAGTCGGTGAAGAATTTGCACTTGCCGTAGCATCAGACGGAACTGTTTACTCAACAGGTCTGAATGACTGCAGTCAGCTTGGAGTTGCATCAACAGCAATATCGGCTCGTACATCATTCGCAAAGATTGACGGACTAAGCAACATAATTAACGTTGCAGCAGGTGATGCGTTCGGTATGGCTCTTGATAAGTACGGTAATGTATGGACATGGGGCAGCAACAATAAGGGCCAACTTGGTATCGGTAATATCGGTACGGCATATGCTACTCCTCAGAGCGTATCAACAGTTGACAGTGTAACTGCTATTTCGGCAGGCAGTGAAAATGCATTGCTATTGCGTTCAAACGGAACAATTTGGGCAATGGGCGCTAATGATTCAGGACAAGGCGGAGTCGGTAATAACACAGGTGAATTGTGGTTGCCGACAGAAGTAAGAGATACCGAAGCTATAGTTGCTATAGCTGCAGGATATGACCATAGTATTGCTCTTGCATTTACATCAAGCGTTTATGCAACAGGCAGTGACCGACACGGTCAGCTTGGTAATACACCGAGTGCAACAAAAAATACCTACACAAAGATTTTAACAGATGCAGTAACCATAGCAGCCGGTAATAAATACAGTACAGTTATCGGTAAGGATGGTAATATGTATGTATTCGGTCAAAATAATAAGGGTCAACTTGGTATAGGTGACACTGTTGAAAGAAATATACCTATTGCAAATGCTGTTATTGATACTATCAAGTCATCATATAACGATTTCGCAATCGCAGGTGTAAGTCTTGGTGATGAATATTCAGTATTCTATACAAGAAATGGTGACGTTTACGGTTATGGTGACTATTCACTTGGTACACCGGTTGCCAGAAACGAAACAAAGAGTTATGTTCCGGTTCTAATCGGTGAAAGAACAGAACTTATTTCTAAATATGAAATGACAATTCATGTCGGAGAAACAGCTACTCTTGACACATATTCAGGTAAGAAGTTCAACTTGATTACTGATTATGCTAATCCTGGAAGTATCTCATTTGAAAGTAAGAATACAGCTATTGCAGATGTTACGGCAGTTGGTGATGACGGCGAGATTACAGGTAATAAGATTGGTATTACTCATATCGTTGTTAAGAAGGGCAACCTTACATCAGTATGTATCGTTCATGTAATAGATAAAGACGCACAGACAGCTCCTATGATTTCTGCAGGTAACTCTCATGTTATCGCTCTTAAGTCGGACGGAACAGTTTGGGCATGGGGTAACAATGAATACGGTCAGCTTGGTGACGGCAGCGTATCTTGTGCATATGAACCTATAAATGTAACAGCATTAAACGGTAAGGATATTGTATCTGTTCACGCAGGTGAATATCATTCAATCGCACTTACCCGTGACGGTGAAGTTTATACATGGGGTCATAATGATTACGGTCAGCTTGGTTTGGGTAATGCAAGCATAGTCGTATCAACACCTCAAAAGGTAGAAAGTCTGCCTGAAATAGTATCTATCTCGGCAGGTAAACAACATACAATGGTACTTGGTGCAGACGGATACGTATATAGCTTTGGTGACAACAGCTTAGGTCAGCTTGGTGCTCCTTCAAAGGATACAAGCAAGAGATCAAGCACTCCGGTTGTAGCACAAGGCTTGAACAAAGTTATCAGCATCAGTATCGGTGCAGGCGGTAGCGCAACAAAGGCAGTACGTTATGACGGTACACTTTGGGGTTGGGGTGAAAACTCGAATCACCAAATTGATAATACAAATAATCGTTACTATGCTTACCCTGTGCAGATAGACCTTGGTGATGAATTTAACGGTCATATTTTAAGAACGTATGATGGTTTATATCACGTTGTTGCAATGCTTGATAACGGCAGAATTATATCGTGGGGCGCTAACAGTGAAGGTCAGCTTGGACAAGGTATTGACGAAAGCGGAAGCTTGTTATACTATGCTCCTGACTATGTAGATGTATTTGACGGTACTAATAACTACGCAGTTGATATTTCAGTCGGTGCATTGCACAACCTTGCGATAACGGCAGACGGAAGAGTGATGAGCTGGGGTAGTGCAGACCTTGGACGTTTGGGGATCGGTAATGTAACAACATCTGATGACAAAGTATCTCCTGTAGAAGTAACTGTTGATGACGGAAGTCTGTCGGCAATTTCGGTTGCAACAGGTGGTGCAACATCATACGTTGTACTTGAAGACGGATTTGTATGGAGCTTCGGTGAAAATACACACGGTCAGTTGGGTGATGCTTATGCGGGTGAAGATCCTGCACACTATAAACCTGGTACAACAAACGCATCTGATTCTAACGAATTCAGCCCTGTGCTTGTAACAGGCAGAACTATGAAGCTTATTCCTTCAAGCTTGAAACTTTATATCGGTTCCGCACCTTATCAGATGAAAGTTTCATTCAATAGATTTAACTTGATTAAAGATAATGCAACAACAGGTGACACATACAAATGGGAAATCACGAATGAAATGGATAAGGATGGAGTAACTGCTCTTATTCCTGGTTCACTTGTATCTGTAGATTCAGACGGTAAAGTAAGCGGAAAGACTAAGGAAGGTGTTGCAACACTTGTTGTAACAGATGTAAAGACAGGTACAAAACAAACTGCATATGTAGAAGTTGCCGATGCAAGCGATAATCATGTTGAAGCAATCGTATTTGATTATTCAAAACTTGATGACACAGCAACTCAAGCCGCAGTTGAAAAGGGTTATCTTGACAGTGATGAATATACAGAGATAATATCTGTTGTAGGCGATAAGTCTTATAAGCTTGTTGATCCTCTAAAGAGTGTTTATACAGGTCTTGTACAAACAACAATTCCTAATGCTACAACTGTAACGGTACACGTTAAGAGTATTGTAGACGCAGATGTTATCTATATGGTAGATAAGAACGGTCAAAATCCTGTTATGGGTACATTGTTGACAGACGCAAATATTGGTTCAAAAGACCCTAAGTTTATAGGATACTATGAATTTACAGATGTACCGATCAGTGAACTTGAAGATAATTATTACTTCGAGTTTAAGAACAGCAACACAAGCTTTGACGGAATATATAAAGCTCATACAACAAGATACTCAAATGACGGTGATTTAAGAATTGTAAAAGTTGGTGAAAACGATCCTGCTACAGATGTAGCTGATTGGGTTTATTATGACCAACCTGAAAACCATATTAAATTGAAAGATGCGGCAGTATCGGATTATGTAAGAAATGGTGTTCTGATAGGTAATACAGGTAACTATTATGCAATCATTAAGGAAACCGGCGATGCTAAGGATAGAGATATTTATATCTATAGCCAAGTTTCTCCGTCAGCTAAAATCTCTATTGCGAATGTAACTGTAAACAGCGATCATGACAAGGATAACGGTCATGACGGTTACTATGACGTACAGAAGATTACAATGTCGGCAAATGAAACATATAAGGTCATTCCTATTAGAGTAACAGCACAAGACGGAACTGTATCAAACCATTCATTGACTATTTACAGACAGTCTGAGGCAACAACAATCAAGGAAATTAAGGTAGAAATCGTTGATGCAAGCGGAAATGTGCTTAATACATATACCGCGTACCAGAAGAATCCGAGTGATACTCAGAACTACGAGGTTGTAATCCCGATTAAGGATGTTGCTAATATTAACATCATCACAACTCCTATGATCGGAGATGTCGCAAAGGTAACATACACTCCTGATGGTTTGCTAAATGCCGTAAAGGAGGCAACAACACCTGGTGAATTCACATATGACGGATTTATCCTTGATAATACAAAGACATCAGATAAGACATATATTAAATTGACAGCCGATTCGCTTGACGGTGCTCCGTACATACTTACAATTTTCAAGCTTGATGAAGAGAGTGATCCGTTTGTATCAGTTGATAACAGCGGCTATATTAACTCAACTCTTGTAAAAGAAGACGGTAATGAAAAGTTAATGTATGTATGGGCAGTTGATGACGATGCTAAGACAGCGTCTGTAACATTGACAACTGCAGTAACTAACGGACAAGTTCAAATTGAGAACGGCAACGTATATTCATATACAACAACCGAAGATGTAACCTTGAACTTTAATGACAAGGGTTATATGGATATTGCTCTAAAGGTAACAACAACATTGGGTGCGGTTAATGAATATACACTACGTATTTACAAGAAAACAGCAGATTCTCGTTTGGGAAGCCTTACTGTTGATAAGCTTGAGTACAAGCCGACAGGTATAATAATCGGTGAAAATTACAATGTTACATATGATAAGACAACCGGTAAGTATGTTGCAAAGATTAAGTATGATACTAACTATGTACAGGTTAATGCCGTAGCGGCAAGCACAAGCTCAAAGGTTGCAATTCGTCCTGATGAAGCAACTGCAAAGAGTGACTCTATGTCAGGAATGCCGTTCGACATGAGAAATGTTTCGATTACAGCAGATACAACAACACTTTATATTGCTGTAACTCCGGCAGATACATCATATTCACAGGGTGTATATCAGCTTGATATTATAAGAATGTCAGCTAATACTGCAATAAAGGTAACATATGGCGGCGAAGAACTTTCGCAGAATGCTGACGGTGAGTATGAATATACTTTGCCTGCGTCAACTGACGGAACAGATAACACAACTCAAAAACTTGTAGCAGAGGGTGTTATTGTAGACGGCGATAATGTTACAACTGATGAAAGCATTAAGCTGACGATTTCAACAAGCAGTACATTCTATGTAAATGGCGATGCAACATATACAGATGAAATGGATGTTAAAGCAACTCAGCCAAAGGCAAATGCTGTATATATCCATGTTAAGTCAGAAGACGGAACAGAAAAGACGTTTAAGGTAAATATTTTGAAATTACCTGAAACAAACGGTATAACGGCAGTAGACTTAACAGAAAATAAGGTTGCTGCAACATATAAGACTTCAATTAACACATATGAAGGTCAAGCCCCTTATTCGGAGGACGGTATTGTAATTTACGTTACAACTGCCGATGCACGTTCGCAGGTAGCAGTCAGAACACCGACTAACTTCGTAACTCCGACACCTATCAACGCTGCAGATCCTACACAGGGCGGTATTGCAAAGGTTCTTCTTCCGAAAGAACTTCTTGAAGAAGAAGCGAACGGCAGTACAACAACTAAGTTGTATGTTAAGAGAGCAGACGGTATTGTCATAGACAACAGCTCAATGAATATACCGACACTTATTATTAAATACGCATCAAATAATGTTGGCCTGTATAAGGTTGATTCAACACCTACAACAGACCCTGCAAGCCCTGACTACACAGGTAAGGTAAAGCAGATTACTGATGAAAACGGTAATATTGAGTATTATCTTGGTATTAATGCAAGTGATATTATAACAACGGGTACAGCTCTAAGCATTAATATTACTGCAGAAGCAAATAATACAAGCTCAAAGGTTGTAATTTACGACCCTGCTACAGAACAGCCTTCAACTATGACAACGGGTGCAACATATAAGGCAATCAGAGAAGTTACTCTTGACCCGTCATTGAATGATGGTCCAACAGAACTTTCAATCAGAGTAATAGCAGAAGACGGAGTTACATCAAAGGATTATAAACTTGTACTTCGCAAGAAGTCTGATAATACAGAAATTGAATTTGTAAAAGCAATCTATATTGCAAATGAAGACCCTGACTTAAGCAAGAATACCGCAGGTGAATTCTATACATATGTAGATTCGGGCAGAACAATTCTTCCTATCAGAGTAAAGGCTAAGGACAGTCAGTCAACAGTTGCAATCGAAACAACTTATAAACCGTCAGCATATGTCGGTTCAGCTGCAATAACATATTCAAACAGCAATGATGCAAGCGTTAATGTTGACCTTACAGGTATAACTGATGACGAGCTTAGAGCAGGTGTAACAATTCCTGTATATATTAAGTCAGAAGACGGAAGTCAAGTAATGACTTACTTCGTAAAGGTATCTTCTGTAGAAGGTAACCCTGAGCTTAAGAGCGTTGATGTTGTTGTAGACGGTGTTGTAAGACCTGCAAAATATGATGCAGATGATAACAGCAAGTTCGTAATTAAGATTCCTGATACAACTTCAAGAGTTGATATTATAGCAACTCCGCAAACATCGCTTGTTCAGTACGTACATATAAACGGCAGCTATGACAGCAAGGATGAAGCGACCGGAGCTGTTACTTTGAGCAATGTGGTTGTAAACAGTAAAGAAACAACTGCAACGATTGAAGTTAAGGCAAAAGACGGTACAACAAAGAGATATACTCTTGTAATTACTAAGGTTGCTGTAAACACAGACCTTATGAATGTAACTGTAAACGGTACTACAGTAAGCAATGCAAACGGTACTTACACATATCTAAAGACCGGTATTTCGAGTGATAAGACTGCTGATGTTTCAATAACAACACAAGATGCAAATTCAACTGTTAAGGTTGAAGCTATCACAAGAGATTTGACAAAGTCACCATATGGATTGTCATACAATGAAGTGGGCAGCGAGTCACAGAATGTATGGGCAAATGATGCGGTAACTCTACACAGTCAGCCGGTAAACAGATACCGTATAACAGTAACAGGACAAGACGGATTTACAACTAAAGAATACACCTTAATAATCAGAGATACAGATACAAATGCAGATGTAGAATATATTAAGGTTGGCACATATTATGCAGTTAAGGAATCATCAGACGTCAACGGTGAAACATGGACTGTTGAAATCCCTGATACAACTAAGTTTACAAATGTAACTGTACAAGCATCTGATGAATTGGCAGAACTTACAGACATTGAGAAACTTAGACAGAATGCATATGATAATAATCCAAGCAACGTAGGATATGTAACTCAAATCGTTTCAGGTTTGGATTTACAGACAGACGACGAGATTAGATATGTTAAGGTAGTTTCACAGGATGGCTCACTACAGAAGATGTATAAGCTTGTTATAAAGGGTACAGACGAAGCGCCTTCTGTTGAAAGCGTAACAGTAAACGGTTTGGATGCAACTGCACCGACTGATTCAGAACCAAGATATACATATCTTGAAGTACTTCCGAACGCAAGTGAAGTATTGATTGGTGTTACGGCAGCGAGCAAGAACCACTTCGTAAGCATTAACAATGGCGATATTACAGCCGGCGGTTATGCAGAGCTTAAGGTTTCGATGCCTATCTCTGTAACCGAAATGGAAGTACCGTTCAGATTGTACAGAACAGCTGACGGTGACCCTGCATATGAAAACGTTGTATATCTAAAACGTTTGAGCGATGATTATGCATTGACTGTAAAGGTTGATAACAATACTGTTAAGAAAACAAATCTTGACGGCTCATATGTATATTATGTAGACGGTACAGCAACAAGTGCAGATGTATGGGCTCTTGCATCTAACGCAAATTATCGTGTAGAAATTACAGGTAAAGACGGCGTTTCAGGCAATAACAACACAAATCCGACACTTGGCGCAACTGTTACAACAGACCTTGAAGATACTATAAACAGTAACTTCACAGAAGTAACAATCACAGTTAAATCTGATGATATTACAAATACAGCAACAGCCGAATATAAGCTATATATTTATAAGAAGAGTAACAATGCAAATATCAAGTCGGTAACTGCAAATCCAAATGACAGTGAAAACAAGGATACAGATACTACAGCAGATGACAGTGTAAACTTAGGCGGTAATATATACAATGCATATCATGTATATGTTCCTAAGTCAACTACATCGGGTTATACAGTATTTGACCTTGCAATCGAGCTTGAAGATGTAAATGCGGCAGTAACAAGCATTGATAATGCACCGTTCGCAAATACAAACGGCGGTACTGCAAAGGCAACATTTACAAAACTTACAGCCGATTACGACTTTGACGGTGACGGCACAAACGATTCATTCGCAATTCCTGTAACCGTAACATCGCAGAGCGGCGGTACAAAGGATTACTACATCATCGCAACACCTACAGATATGGATATGGAATTGACTGTAGAATACGATGACGAAAAGATTGCGAAGGAAGAGGACAAGAACGAATATATTGTATATGTTCCTACAACTTCTAACACAGCAACTATATACCTAACATCAATAAACGGTAATATTGCTGAAGTAAGAAATACAACAAATGCAAATAATATTATAACTGTTGATTCACCTGACAGAACATTGTATAGATTACAGGTTAGTAACTTGTCAGCTTTGACGGAAAGCAATCCATATACTTATGAAGTTGATGTGGCTAAATCAGGCTCAAGTTATAAGAAGACATTTAAGCTAATCATTATGCCGCAGAGTACTGATACCGATATTACAGTAACAATAAACGGTGTAGAAGCTAACTGGGTAGCTTCAAACGGCGGCTACTATGACGGAAGTATTGAAACAACTGACGAAATAGCAAATGTTATAGTAAAGGCTAAGAATCAATTTACAAAACTTGCGATTACAGAAGATGGTGAGCCTGCACCGACGTTGGTTGATAAGGGTATAACATCTAAGGCTTATACAATCGCTCTTACAGAAGCAACTGATACAGCTAAGATATATACAATCTATGTTCAATCGCAGAATACTTCACAGCCGATTAAGACATATAAGTTACACGTCACAAGAAGAAGCGGTGAAAATGATATTATCAGCATCAAGCGTGGTAATGTGGATGCTACAGAAGAACCTGTAGAAAACAGTGATGACGTTAAGTACATATTCTTCGTAGACTCAATGACAGAAGTACCTCAAATTACGATTGAAACTTCACCTAAGTCAATATTGAGAGTAGGTTACTATGATTCACAGAATAAGTGGCATAATAACGGCGATAGCAGTGCTTCAACAGCAGGCGATACAGCCGGTTGGACAACAGATAATAATTGGCAGGATACATTGCCGGCAAATGCAAACGGTGGTAAATATGTAATCGAAGTAAAGGCTGAAAACGGCTCGAAGAAGAACTATGTTCTTGAATTCAGAGAAAAGTCAGACGATACATCAATTAAGAGTATAACAACAGAAAAAGGTTTGGACGGCGAATACAATGTTGATATGTCAATGACAGTATTGTATGAAGCAAACGTTCCTGACCACGATATATTGCTTGACATACTGCTTACAGATAAGTATGCAACAATTGAATCAATACATGAAGTAGCATTGCCTGATGACAGTGAAAACATCATAGATTCGACAGGTGACATCATAACAAGAAAGAAGACCGACGAAGGTGCATTCCGATATAAGGTTGTAGGCGGTGTTCCTATTGGCGGTAAGAGATACTTGAGAATTACCGTTAAACCTCAAAATGATAAGGCAGAGTTGGTTAAGAACTACTACTTATTATTAAAGGGTGCATCAGATGACTTGTCACTTGACAATGTAAAGGTTAATGATACTGTAAATACAACTCCTATCTCAAATGGTTTGAAGTATACATTCAGTGTTCCGACAACCGTAACTGAGGCAGATGTAACAATTACAGCAAATCAATATGCTAAACTTGTCAATGTAGCAGGAAATGCACTTTCAATTCCATACATCAACGTATGGTCAGATACTTCATATACATTGTCTTCTGAAGAAGAAACAACTATAACTGTAGAAGTTCGTTCACAGTTGTATGTTGATGATGTACGTACACCAAATGCTAAGAAGACTTATACAGTAAGTATCTATAAGAGCAGTAATAACACGGAGATAGGCGAGGTTATCGTAAATGGTATCGCAGCAATCACAAGAAAGAATAATCCTACTATCTATGAGATTGCAATTCCGTCAGAGCTTAACGGAGGCGATTCAAGAGCAGAAAACCCTGCAACTATCACAATACATACATCAAGCGGTATTGCAGAAATCTCAATGAAGAATAGTGAAACAGGCGATTACGATGTAGCCCACGGTGAACTTATTGCAAAGAGAATGCTTGATGAACCCGATGTTTCAAAGGTAAATAAGTTTGAATTTACAATTAGATCATCATCAGGCAGTGTAAAGCAGACATACACATTGTATGTATATACTGATTACGAAGACACAGATGTCAAGTCGGTTTCACTTAATAAGACTGAACTTACAGCCGGTGCCTCAACAGATGTAGATATTTCGTTATTCTCAGTTCCTGATGACCGTATCTACACAGCAGTTGTAAACAGACGTAATCCGGTTGACCTTTCAATCGTTCCTACAGGTAACATGGCAAAGGTAGAACTTACAGGATTCGGTATTGACGGTATTCTTGTAAGTGACAACTCACACGGTTATGTATTTGAAAATCTTGCACTTAACTCAGAAAATGATACAGTATTTAACTTTAGAATTATGAGTTATGACGGTAAGGTTGTAAGTGATCCATATCAAGTAATAATTAAGTATGTTGAAGATTCAGACGTAGCTCTAAAGAGTGTTGTCTTTGACGGTGTAACAGCTGAAAAGGCAGACTTTAAGTCTAATACATATCTTGTAAGAGCAGACAGTACCGTAACAAACGGCATACTTACAATAACTGCGGCAAACGAAGATGCAGTAGTTAAACTTGGCAGCGATAAATCAACAAACGGTGTCTTGAACGTATCTTATAATGTTACAAAGAACGTATCTAAGGTTGACTTTACCGTTACATCTAAGGACGGTAAGGCAGAGCAAGCATACACATTGTATATTATAAGAAGCAATACGGGTGAAAAAGAAGTCTATGTCAACGGAACCAAGCTTACAAAGACAAGCGGCGGTTACACTTATGAAGTACCTTACGGAGCAACTGCGGCAGATATTAAAGTTGTTGCAGACAGCGAAGTTTCAAAGGTACAGATTGGTGACAGCGAGTTTAAGGTAAGTGAAAATACTGAAACAGTAACTCTTGATTCGGGTAAGACAACAACTGTTAAATTCAAGATTTACTCATATCCGTATGACGATAACAGCTTTATTGCAGAAACAATTACACTTGTAAGACAAGACCAGTCTTTGGCACTTTCAAATGTAATGGTTCAGAGCAAGTCAGAAAGAGATTATACAAAGCTAACTCCGGATAAGTACGGAAATTATAAGACAGCTATTCCAAGCACAGATGACAGTGCAAGCATTGTAATTGCAACAAGAAGAAGCGATTCAAAACTTGGACTTATCAGAGTAACAGACACAGGTGATGTTGTTCTTGGTGAAGATCAAGGTCAATTATCAGTACCTGATATTGCAAACCTTGGAACAGTAAATAAATTCTATATTGTTGTTTCTGACGGAACAAAGACAAGCAGATATGAACTTGTAATTGTTAAGTACAGCAATAATACAAGTGTAGAAAAGGTAATCGCCGAAAGAGGTACAGAGGACGAATATGTAGCTAAAGATGCATCGTGCGGCGGCGGCTCAACTATCCTTCCTGAAGACCCTGACGGCAGTAAGGCATCACCTTACCAGATTACGACGGCCGAAGAACTTCAGGCTATGTCAGATCATCTTGATGCATACTATGTATTGATGAATGATATTGACTTAAGCGGTACTGCATGGATTCCGGTTGGTACAACTTCCAAACCGTTTACAGGTAACCTAAACGGTAACGGAAAGTCAATATCAAATCTAACAATTACAGCTACATCAAATGATACAGCATACGGCTTGTTTGGTGTAAATAAGGGTGAAGTTTATGACTTCAAACTTGAAGATGTAAATATTACATCTGTTGCAGGCACATCATATCAATATATCGGTGCCGTGGCAGGTAAGAATGAACAAAACGGTGTAATTTCAAGAGTAGCCGTAGCTTCAGGTAATATTGAATCTTCATATGCAGCCGGTGGTGTAGCAGGTGATAACCGTGGTACTATCGAAGACGCATATAATAAAGCAACAATTACATCAGGTGAGTACGCAGCAGGTATTGCAGCATTGAACCATAACGCTGTTAAGAATGTATATAATGTAGGTTCAATAAGCTCAACATCAAGTAATTTAACCGATGAACACGTAGCGTCGATTGTTGTATTGAACCTTGACAACTCAACAATAAATAATGCATATGCAGTAATGCCTAGCCAAATCTACAGCAAGGTGGGAAGCAACAGCAATGTATATAACAGTGCGTCAGTTCTTCCTGAAAAGCTTGGAGATATAGCAACATTCAATGATTGGGACTTTGCAAATACATGGGTAATCAAGACAGCTCAGTATCCTACATTCAGGAACCAATCAGCTGATGCAGATATATCAAATCTTAACATTCCTGACGGCAGCCAAGCTCGTCCGTTTGAAATCACATCAGCCGCAGGATTGAAGAGCATCGGTAACGATGAGGAAAGCTTAACAAAGCATTATGTATTGAAGAATAATATTTCAATGAAGTATAATTCGGATTACATTCAAATGGATCCTATCGGTTCAGAAGATACACCATTTACAGGTAGTCTTGACGGTAACGGATTTACAATTTCCGATTTGAAGATTACATCACAGAAGAGCGTAAACGGTCAAGATTATTCAGCTTTGTTTGCTGTAAACAACGGTACTGTTAAGAACTTGAGATTTGCGGTTGCGACAATCGGTGAAAACGGAGTTGAAAATGCATCTGTTGTAGCAGGCATTAACAACGGTACAATCGAACAAGTTGCAATTGAAACGGGCGGTAAGATTACAGCTAAGAATGCAGCCGGTTTTGCAATCGAAAACAACGGTACTATTGAAAACTCATATATTACATCAACTGCACTTGTAAGCAACAATGCTTCTGCAGGTATAGTAATAAGCAATAATGCCGGTGCAACAATCGGATATGTATTCGCTAACGCAAATATGTCAAGCTCAATGTTTGATAAAGCATCGATTGCTATTAACAGTGACGGTACAATTACACATACACACGGTGTAATGGGTGCATTGTTTGTTAAGAATGATACATCAATCGTTACGACAAATGATAATAGCAGTATTGCTGCATCTGACCTATATGTTCAGTCAATCTTTAGCGATTGGAACTTCAATGATATATGGTATATGACATCAGGCAGCTACCCAATGCTACAAGTTACAAATAAGACTTCGTCAGTTTCTGCACAAAGCATTGACTTGTTTGCAGACGGAGAAACAACCTGCGAACATATTGTATATATCAGAGATACTAAGAATTCGGCTAATATTTACATAAAGGCTCAGAATCCTTATTCAACAATCGCAATCAGAGGCGGTTCATATACAGGTGTATTTGAAGGTGTTATAAACGGACTTATCAATGATAAGACAATAATTCCGTTTACAATTACATCAACAAGCGGTGCAAGTCAGGAACATAATCTTGTAATTATTAAAGAACCTACTTTGGCAACACTTGACAGCGTTGTTATTGACGGAACGACAGTTGCTCGTGTAAATAACACATACGTTGCAGAAATAGGTAAGTCAGCTGATTCTGTAAATGCAGAAATTACTCCTATATCAGGTACAGTTGAAGTACTTGACAAAGATAGAAATGTTGTTTCATATGAGAGCATGAACGGCTTGACATGGATTAATACAGCACTTCCTGCAAATGTTGGTACTACAACAACTTATACATTGAGAGTAACAAACGGTAATGCACTTTCAACAGTTGAATATCCGTTAATCTTGAAACCTGCTGAATATCATACAGGTTTGAAGTATGTACAGGTTGATCCGCTTACTCTTATAGGCAATGTTCTTGTAGGTTCGGGTTATACAGATGTTACAGATATAAATGAAAATGTTTATAACTATGTAATTACCAAAGACCTTGAATATATCAATATTAAGGCTGAAACCGTAAACTCTACTTCAAAGGTAAGCATTGCATCAGAGTATAATTCGGCTAATGTACAAGAAATCGAAAGATATAAACTTGATACATCAATTAAGGATATTTACATTCCGATTGACGTAACAACAGAAGAGAATGTTGTTGAACATTATGTACTTCACTTAACAAGAAAGAGTATTGATGATTCATTAAAGACTGTTAAGGTAACATACGGTAGCAATGTTTATACTCCGACAGCTGAAAACAGAGTAATGGATGAAGAAACAGGAGCAACTGCAGACGTATATGTGGTTAAACTTGATACTCCGGGTAATGTTCCGTTTACAAATAAGACATATGTTGATATTTTGATAGAGGCTAATGATATTTATACACTTGTAAATGCAGACAGCCCAACGGCAACAGACCCAACATCAGCTAATTCGGATAAGTGGACAGCAACTAATGTACTTCTTGACGGAGAAGAATTAACAATCTATGAAATCAAGTCAAAAGCTGCTGACTTAGAAACAATTAAGGTATCATATCTATACATCTACAAGAAGAGTGATAATGCAAATCTTGAGACATTTACCGCAACTTACAATGACGGCGGAACAGAAACAACTGTTGAAGCCGGTAAGGATATAAACGGTAAATATCAGCTATGGATTCCGTCTGATGTTACAACAGTAGATCTTGAGGCTATAGCATCAACTCTGTTGGCAGAAGTACAGATTGACGATAATACTTCGTCATTACATAATAATGTTTATAAGAACTTTACAATAACAGGTAAGAACACTATTAATGTAATGATTAAATCTTCATTAAATACTACTGCTGAGTATAAAATTAATATCAATAGATTGAATCTTGATCTTGAAGCTGTACAGGCAGGACCTTACAGCGGCGGCAACTTGTCAAATGCTCTTTGGGACAGCACAAGAAATGCATATGTTGTTCGTCTTGATCCGCAGACTGATGATTTGCCAAGTGCAATCGCATCAGTGTTGGCTAAGGATGCTAATAACTACATCAGAATAGGTCACTTGACAAGACCTGAAAAACCTACTCAGGGAAGTATGACAGATGAACAGTATGCAGCAGCACTTGCTCAATATGAGAAAGAGGTTGCAGCATATGAAACAGCCGCAGCAAACGATTATTCAGCAACCGATGCAAGCGTTGTATGGGATGGCGGATGGCGTCAGACAAGCAACCAGTCTTATAAGATTCCTCTAATCAAAAAAGACGGTGGATTTACAGTAGTTAAGATTCAGGTTGGTGTAGCTAATAACTATAAGGCTCAAGCAGATGCAACTATTGATGAAAAGATTGGTACTGTTAAGACTTATACATTCCTAATAGGTCAGAAGTATAAGAACACTGATGCAGATATTGATATTTATATTGACGGTAACTTGCTTAAAAATCCTGAAAAGGTCGGCGATGAGATTATATATAGATACGGTATCGTGAAGGATGCAACTGTAAAGGTTGGACTTCGCATTGATGAACATGCACCAACTCCATATGATCCGACAGTATCAGTAAATTCAGTATCTGAAAACGGAATTGTAAACAGATCTGATTATAATTATCCGACAGATGGTGTACTTACAATTCCTGTAAATACAGCAAGATCAGTATCTGAAGATACTCCTGATACAAATATTACTATTGTATCAATACCTGAAGCAGGTACAGGATATACTCATCAGTATAAGGTTGTAATCTACAGATTGTCAGAAAATACAAATGTACTTCATAACAGCAGTGACAACTCAGAAACTGTTGTAAATGAAACTACAAGATATGACGGTGAAACAAGTCCAAATGTTGTAGATTATTACAAAGTAAGCGAATCAACACTTACAGTTGATGAAAACGGTAATAAGTATTTAAGAGTATATATCAAGACAGAGTATTCAAAGGCTAAGATTACTCTAAACGGTAAAATATATACCGGAATAACAGATGATGACACTGTAATAAGTGGTTCAAATGTAGTAAACGGCGGAGATATTCACGGTATCTTGATTCCTGTAAAGGATGGCGAAAGCGTTAAGGTAATTCCGTATGTAGTAACATCAGAAGACGGCAGACATACTTCAAACAATGCATTAAACGTAACAATCCAGTCGATTAATACTAATGCCGATTATGTAACGGTTAATGGTGTAGAAGCATATGGTCCGTTCACTGAGGGCGATTCGGATCTGCCGTATTATAACAGCTATATTCCTTACAGTGTATATGAAAAAGCAGTTAATAATGCCGAAAAGACATCGGTTGTTGTTCAGGCGGCTGTTCAGTCGAAGGATACAACAGCAGAACTTCTATGGGAAGATGGCGACTTTGATTATCACGGAAATGATGCTAAATACAACATTCCGTTCAGAGTATCCCACTCATACTTGTTTGACGATGCAGATCCTGATATTCCTCATGTGGTTAAATTCAGAATTATCTCTGAAGCGGGTACAATGCAAGAATATGAATTGAGAGTTTATCTTGCAGATAACACAAACAGAGATGTTGAATATGATGCCGAAAGTGATAATTACAGTGTATGGGTTGGTCCTGCAGGAACAATTAACAGCATACCGCCTGCTAAGTACGATAAGAACACAGGCAGATACACTGTAGAAATTGAAACAGGTATAACATCTGTTGACATGAAGGTAATCGCAGATTATGAATATGCGGGCGTAGATATTTATGACCCATATACATCATCATATACAAATAACTATGAATTACATCAAAAACAAGTACAACTTTCAAATCTTGAACCTAACCAAAACTACACATTGTACTTTAGAATACGTTCACAGGATGAAATGTTGTCAGGTGTTGGTGATGGTAAGGAATACATAGTAGACCTAATCAGAAAGTCTAATAACAGAAAAATTGATCACGTATATGCATATCCTGAAGATAAAACGGGTAAGTTGTTCCAGTCAGTTGTTGAAAATATAACTGTAAACAATCCGATTATCATAAAGAATATAACATACGGTACATCAATCGTTCCTATTGAAATCGGTGCTGATTACTCAACAGCAAGAGTTGGTATGACGATAGACGGTGTAGATACTGTTTCGACAAATCAAACTCTAAAGATAAATATTCCGTTTGACAGTAATGACGATGATGTTGATGAAACAACAGGCGAACGTTCAAGAACATTCCAGGTAACGGTATGGAGTTATGAAGGTGATATTGCACCTGCATACTACACACTTAAGATTATCAGAAAGATGAATAATCTAAAGCTTAAGGAAATTACACTTGACGGACGTTATGCAGAGCAAGACAGAAACGACCCTTATACATTCAGAATTGATGTAGGGGCAGATGAAACGCTTGTAAATGAAATCAAAGCTACTGCTCTGAACGCCGGGGAATACGTAGAATTTGAGAATAACGGATTTACTCTTTCAAGCAATTCATATTTGAATTATGACGTATCAACAATTCCGACATCGTCATCGGTAACGATTGATATTAAGGTTGGTTCACCTGATTTGCTGTCAGATGGTACAACTCCTGATGAGATAGCAATAACAAAGCTTATTATTACAAAGCTTTCTCCTGAAGAATTGCGTTCTGATTTGAAACTTGATATGTTTGTCAGCGATATTAAGTTAGTTGACAGCTCATATGTAAAGGCTGCAAAGCAGAGCGAAGATAAGACACTTGTAAACGGCAAATATGTTTATACATATAATTACATAAGCTATATTAATCCAACGGCAAATATGGCATATGTTAAGTCACAGACTAAGTCGGCAAGTTCAAAGATTGAATTCTTTACTGATTTTGGTAAACCTGCGATCGCGAGCGGAATGTTGGCAGTTGATACAGAGGCATCAATGTCAGGTATAGATGACATCATATTGAAAGCCAGAGTAACAGCCGGTGACGGCAAAACACAGGATTACACATTGATGATTCAGAAAGCTTCAAGTGAACTTGGTATAGACAAAGTATATGTTGACGCTACAGGCGGACTTTCTACTGAAACTCAGCAGACAACAAGAGTTACAGGTAAGGTTACAGGTTATGAAGCGGGTGTGGAACCTAATACAACGGCAATATCGTACAAAGTTGAAATGCCGATGAATACATACATTGCACAACCGTTTGTATTCGCAATAGACCCATATGCGGTAATTCAGTTCTATGAGTACAGAGATGGTACATATGTACTGAGCAATAATAAACAAATTCAAGGAACTAATGTAAACTTCGCAGGTGCTACAACGGATGCCGCCAGTATTGAAGACAGAAATTTATATAAGTTCAGATTTAAAGTAACATCGAGAACCAACAACGCATCTCAGGAATATGTAATCAACCTTATTAACAGCCCTGAGGGTACTCAGTTGAAAAATGTTAATATCGGTTTGAGAAAAGAAGGATACAAAGATTATCCTATAGATGAATCTGAAGTAATCTTGAAGAATGCAAGTATAACAGGTCTTACAACTTACTTGGCATCAGTTCCGCAAGGACGTGATACAGCTGTAGTAAAACTTATAAGTGAGAATAAGTTTGCTAAGATATATGTAAACGGTGTTCATCAGAACAGCGCAGTAAATACATATATTGATGATGTAAAACTAAACGGTCGTGTTACGCAAGTTCCTGTAACGGTAGAATCTCCGTCAGGCGCAACACAGAACTATACGATTTACATTGTTCAGTACATCTACAACTTCGATTTGAACACAGTCGTAAATGACGAACTTACAGAAAGAATCGGCGATCCGGTTACAAATGAAGACGGTGTTATCATTTCAAACTATGAACGTCCGACAAAACTTCCGTTCTACTTGAGCGATGCAGATATGCAAATTAATATGGCAGACCCTCAAGGTCATAAATATTACGTTCAGATTGACGATGGTGAAAAGATACTTGTAGATGATACAACTAATGAGCAGACTATTAAATCAATAATTAAGCTAAAAGAAGTTAATTCGATTGTTCAGCTTCGTGTATATGACGAAGACGGATTCTTAATAACAATTAACAATATTTTAATTAAGCGTGATATGCTTGACGCAGCACTTGGAGCAATCCGTGTAAATGACAATGATGCAGTTAAGACAACTCTTGACAGCGGCAAGATTATATATGAGGCATACTCATATTCAGAAGCAGAAAATCCAACTGCTAAAGTTGATATATATGCTGTTGATAAAAACGCCGCAATTACGTTGACGGGTCTTACAGTATCGCAGACATATACATTGGGAGCAGGTAAGGGCGGTCAGCTTACTGCAAACGTAGATTTGAAGGTTGGCGACAACTACTTCTCGATTGAACTTAAGAAGTCGGACGGCAGCCCGTCAATCTATTATACATTACGTATCAAGCATATTCCGGTTGACGTATATCTTGATGATTTGTATATCACAAAGAAGGACAATTCAAATAAGATACCGTTCTATAATTCATCATTTATAAAGACGGTTACAACTTATTCGATTAAGACTGAAAATGATTTACATGAGTATGATGTATATGCAAATGCACATGAAACACATCAGAAACTACTTGACTATGCGAAGACACAAGGCTGGAATCCTAATGATTATGAAACAAGAATCAAGATTACAGACGCAGGCAGTGAGCAAATCGACGATTTGAGTAAATATATTAAGCAGTATGTCAACAGTATGAAGACAGACGGAACAACTTCGGAATACTTCAGAATACCTATTTACTTGAGAGTTCCTCACTACACAAAAACTTATTATATAGAAGTTCATGACCCGAGCGATGAAAACCGACTTGCAGATTTACAAGTTATCGGTTATGACTTGGATCCTGACTTTGATAAGGATAATTATAAGATAAATAAGCCTACAACAGATGATGAAAAGAAACAGGGTATTTATACGGTAAATGTTGAATCAGAAAAGACAAATGCAGACATTTACGCTAAGGCATATCATAATCATGACGGTGCTAAGACGATGGTTACAATTCTTGATTCAAACAAAAAACCGATGAGTAATGCATTTGTTACAATTACTCAGAATGTAAACCTTGAATACGGCGATAATGTATTCTATGTAAAGGTAACAAGTGAAACATCTAAGGAATTAGAGTATGAACTTCATATTTATCGTAAGCCGATAGACGCAAGCGTTAAGTATATCTTGGTAAATGATATGCCTGCCGCATTGCAGCCGGACGGAACGTATGTTGCATATGTAGAGTCAGGTACTAACCCTATAGTTAAGGCTATGGCAAGTGATTCAAGAGCAACAACAACATTGAAGACAAACGGTGCCGCAGATGTTTCGGCAGTTGGTTGGGTAACGTTAAATGTACCTACTGTATCAACTGCAACGGCAAATGTTGATATTAATGTTTCTTTGACAGCCGGTAATGATACAATCAGCAGAGATTATGTATTGAAGTTGATTAGTGTAACGGGTGATATTCTAAGCGTCTACATGGATGTTGACAACGGCGACTTTGTAACAGATACAACTCGTCAATATGCAAATCCTATTGCAGCTGTTTGGAACAGTGAAAATAACCGCTTTGAAATAGGTATTCCGCATAATGCGACATATACACCGATGATGAGAGTAACAACTCTTGCCGAAGGTAAGACAGTTAAGATTGGTACTCTTGCTGAACAAAATCCTGATGCGGGAACAACAAAGCAGTTTACCAATAAGACATACTTGATGAATAATCCTCAAGATATAACCGTTACTGTAAAGGATGTTGCAACAGATGTAACCAAGACATATATTGTACACGTAACAAGAATGTCAGGCGATGCAGACCTTATCGAACTTGAACCTGAAAGCGGCGTAGTGATGAAACCTACATTCGATAAGGATGTTCATAACTACGAAATCGATGTAGATACAGCTGTTACACAGGTGACATTTGATAAGATTACAGCAAGCAATAATGCTACAATCAAGCTTATGACATCTACAAGCAACGGTTCAAAGCCGGTTATCAACCATACAAGCGGAAATAGTTTTGTATTTGATAACTTGACAGTTGGTAACAACATATTGAAGATTGAAGTAACATCTGAAGACAGAATAACAACTAAGACATATACGGTTACAATAAATCGTAAGATTCCTGATACTGACGCTACTTTGGACGACATCAGAGTCGTTATCGGCGGTAAGTATTACAGCTTAGTTCCGATGTTCGACAGAGATATTACGGATTACTACTTCATTGTTGAAGGTGAAAATATTAATGATATTAATATTGAAGCAACACCAAGCAGTGCTGCAAGCGATGTGGCTTACAAGATTGACGGAGGTTCTACCACAAAGGGAACGAGCGTGACAATCAAAGACGGTTTGACTGAGAAATCAACAACCGAAGTTGCATTCAATGTATCGGCAAGCGGCGTAGTAATGAAAGAGTATAAGATTACACTTTATAAGAATATTAATGCTAATATCAATCCAAAGCAAAACTTCTTATCAAGTATATCTCTTGCAAATCATACATTGACAATGATGAACAGCTCATCAGATGTAGATTATAACTACTATTCAAATGTAACTAATACGGAAACAGAAGAAGCAATCACAGTAATTCCGAATACAAATGTTACGGGTACAGACGGTAATATGACTGCAACATTGTATGATGTAGCCAATAATACAACCGAAACTATGTTGTCCGGTCAGCCGACGCCGGTTAAGCTTGATGCGGGTAATAACTTGTTTATTGTCAAAGTAAGCGATGGCAACGGCAACAGTCGTTACTACTCAATTACAATAAACAGAGCAATAGATAAGAATACAAGCGCATTGCTTTCATCTCTGACAGCAAGTGGTCAAAGTATGACGCCGACATTTGATAAGAATGTAACATCATATAAGATTACTGTTGCAAATGACGTTGATTCAATTAAGATTAACGCTAAATCCGAAAATACAATGTCTGCTATTTGGGTAAGAAGCGAAGCCTTAGATATTGACGTTGATGCGGTTGGTACGGTAAATACCGATATTAAGCTTGTAGAGGGTAGCAATAAGATTGTTATTACGGTAACTGCTCCTAACAATACTGCAAAAGCAGGTAATAGAACATGGAATAACACTAAGAAGGTTTATGTAATTAATATTTACAGAGGCAGTGAAAATGATAATGCTGACCTAATAGATATTAAGTACACAGCAGGCGGTATACTCACTCCTATATTCGACAGTGATGAAACAAATTATCATTTGACTTATACTTATGAGCATGAAAATGTTGATTTGATACCGATTGCAAGAACTCCGGATGCTATAAAGGATATAACCGTTACATCAAGCGAAACTTCTAAGGTGATAAGCAGCGGAGATACATTCTCATTGTCACCGCTTGCTGTAGGTGAAACGGTAGTAACATTCATTGTAAGAACAGTAAACGGTACAGAAAAGACTTATACGGTTTCGGTATATCGTAATAAGTTTGAAACTCCGATACCTGAAATTACAGGTTTGGAACTAAAAGACCAACACTTTGATGACTATGCTATAACGCCTGGATTCGATAAGGATGAACATTCATATTATGCAAGTGTTCCAAGTACATTTGAAAAGGCAGATATTAAGGTAACTGCTATATCAAATGACCCATCGGATGAAGATAATCTAACGATTAGAGTAAACGGCAGAGTAATATCAAGCGGTACATGGAATAATATCTTTGAACCTATTGAATACGGTGATAACATATTCACGATTGAACTATCGAATGCGCAGGAAAATAAAGAGTATTATACATTGGTAATCAATCGTCAACAACCTGACCTTGACCCTAAACTTATCGACTTGGCAGTTAAACAGAACTTTGCATTGTCACCGGCATTTGATCCGGATAAGACGGCATATGAAATTAATGTAGATGAATCAACATCATACATTAACCTTATCCCAACTGCCAATGATGCGAAGATTACTGTTAACAACATTGAAGTTGTAAGCGGTATGGCATCAGAAAATATCGAACTTAAGAAGGGTAAGAATCAGATTAAGGTTGTTGTAACTGCAATAGATAATACAAAATCTCCTGCAGAGTTATCAATAACTAAGCGTGTATATCTTGTAAATGTATATCGTCCTGATTCGGATAACGATAATGCTCTAACAGAACTTGTTCTTAATAAGGGTACAGTCGTACCGGCATTTACAAGAGATGTAAAGAACTATTATGTAACAGTTCCTTATCAGGTAAATAAGGTAACTCTTGAAACAGCTGCATTAAATCCGGGCAGTGTGATTAAAGTAAACGGCACAGAATATACAGGCGCTATGGATATAGACTTGACAGACGGAGTATATAACTCAGTTGCAATCAAGGTATATGCATCAGCTGATGATTCATTGCCTGAAGTAACATACACATTGGATATATTCAGAAAGAATATGGCAGCCGATATTCCTGACCTAAGCAGCTTGACTGTAGACGGTAAGGACATAATTCCGGATTTCTCGGCAAGAGAGCTTAACTACTACACATATGTAGATGCATCAACAACCCGTGTAACAATAAATGCTAAGGCAGCAAGCAGTTCTGCAAACGTAAGCGGTATCGGAACATTTGCATTGAACGGTAATAAGACAGTAAGAATTATTACAGTCAGAAACGGTGCTACAATGCAGAAGTATTCTGTAACAATCTTGCGTGATACTGCAATCAACGGTATCAGCGGTACATTGAACGGAGATGCGATAACAAACAGCACTCTTGAAACAATAACAGTACCGGAAGGTACAACAACAATTCCGCTTAATATAACTTCAGCCGACAGCGATGCAATAATTACTGTAAACGGCAGAGAGATTGAAAGCGGAAAGGACATTGACTTTACAATGTCAACACAAAAGGAAAGATTCGACATTAATGTTGTAAGCGCAATAAGCGGTATTAACAAGTCGTTCGTTGTATATGCTGAAAGCGATGCAGACAAGCCTTATGAACCGTTCATCAATCATATTATGATTGATCCGACAATCAACCAGACAGGCAAGGATGCAACATTCTTCACAGCGTTTGACGAAAAAGTATTTGTTTACAGTGCCGTTAATGACGGTGCTACACCGTACTTGTTTGCTAAGAGTGATGACCCGAATGTTTATATTGAAGTAATCAATGAAACAATGAGAGATTACTCATTGCAAGAAGGTATAGGTTCATACTTGGCACAGTCTATAGACGCAAGCGGACAGGCAACATTCACATTCCGTGCAACTAAGTTTACTGAAAGCGGATACGAGCTTATTAATGAATATGTAGTAACTGTTTATAATACAGACGCACCTATCTTAACTGATTTGTGGACAGATAATGCTACTATGAAGACTAAGTTCTCACCGATAGTAAGAAATTATGATGTTGAAATAGGTAAGGATACCGAAGCATTTACCGTACATACAAAGAATACTTATGAAAATGCACAAGTAAGTATGAGTATCGACGGCGGAGCTTATGTAGACGGTGACGTAAGAACATTTGATAAACTTCCTCTTGATACTAAGAACTTTACCGTAACGGTTAAGATAACAGTTGACGAAAAAGACGGAATTTATGTTCTGAATGTAACTCGTCTTGATAAGTTAATTCCTGAGGCATTCCTTGAAAACATTGAACTTGAGGATGAAACAGCTGCAGGCGACGGATTATATGAAATGACTCCTGCATTTGAAGAAAAAGATGCTGAATATTCTGCTAAGGTTAATTACACAGACAATACAATTACATTGACTGTAACAGCTAAAGATCCGGCAAATGATAAACTTGCCGTTACTACAAGCGACGGTAAGGTTACAACGGTAACAAGCGGCACAGCCACTGAAATTACATTGCCGTCAAGCTTCCTTGACAGTGAACATTCAACAGAAACTGTAACGGTAACTGTTGAAAATAAGGACGGTAAGATTGGCAAGTACGAATTGAAGATTACTCGTGATGACAGAGCAAACGGAGATGCAAGACTTGCAAGTCTGACAACCGATAAGTTCGATTTGTCAAAGGTATTTAACCCTGAAATCTTTAGTTATGTTGTTAATATCTCACCTTATGATGAGGATATTACGGTAACAGCAGAAGCTAAAAACCCAACTGACAGTATAGTATTTACTCATAAGGGTAAAAATTCGGCAGAATCAATCGGCAGTGCAAGTGAGAAATTTGAGCTTGACGCGGGTGAAGCTGTAGATTATGTATTCGTAACAGTAGCTGAAACTCCATACACTTATGTAATTAAGATTGTAAGAGAGAACACAGCTTACCTAAGCAACATTATCGTAACAGATACAGTTGATGGAGACGGATACGAAGAACTAAATCCTAAGTTCGATGCAAGTGTAATAAGCTACGATGTTCTTGTAGATCCGCTTGCAACAGAAATCGAATTTACGATTAAGACTACAGAATATAATCCAATCCTAAATATGAGCATTGAAGGCACGCAGGTAGCAAGTAAGTCGGCATCAGAATTAACACATATGTTTGACCTTGCACTTAACCAAAAGTCGTTCACAATCGACTTTGAGATTGTAAGTCAGGTAAGCTCTACGGTAACTAACGGCGGTAAGTATCGTGTAACTGTTACAAGAGATACTGCCGAAACAGTTCCAGAACTTCAAACTTACATAACAGGCAGAGTTCATTCGGTTGCTCAAGGTGACGATACTGCAGAAATAAGAATGTATGACAGCAGCAATAACCTTGTTGCGGTAGATGCAGCAGGAAATACGGTTTACCAAGTTGGTCTGAACGGCAACTTTGAAATCTCGCTTCCTGATGCAGATACATATCATATTGTAATAAGCAGAACAGGTTATTTGGATTATGAAATCACCAACATTGTTTCAACCGAAACTTTTGTGAAAGCTAAATATGACTTTGGTATGATTAGAATTACACCGGGTAACGTTACAGATTATGATGTAAGTGACGGCGTCATAGATTATGTTGATATTAACTTAGTAAATGTATTCCTATATAACATTATTATGGATGACTATACAGGACAAATTATTAAGGATTCGATAACAACAACTGAAGACGGAACCAAGGATGAAACTAAGGATACTGATAAGAAAGACGATTCGAGTGATAATCCTGAACCTCCGGATAACGGAACACCGGATAATCCGTCAACGCCGTCAACTCCTGACAGCGGAACACCGGATAATCCGTCAACACCGTCAACTCCTGACAGCGGAACACCGGATAACCCTGAAACTCCGAGTGAAACACCGGATACACCATCAACTCCAAGTGATGGAACAAACAGTGGTGACAGTAAGGATGACAGTACAACGACTGATACACCTAATAAAGGTGAAACAGGCGATAATACATCATCAGATACTGAAACGGGAGATAAATCCGATAATACAGAAACACCGTCAGATGGTAATACATCAAGTGATAATACATCAAATGGTGATACATCATCAGACAGCAAGTCAGATAACACAACAGACAGTGCGACGTCAGACAGCAAGTCGGATAGCACAGCAGACAGTGCGACATCAGACAGCAAGTCGGATAGCACAACAGACAGTGTGACATCAGACAGTAAGTCGGACAGCACAACAAACAGTGTGACATCAGACAGTAAGTCGGATAGTAAATCAGACAGTGCTAAGAGTTCAGAATCATCATATTCTGTTTCAACGGCAGTAGCAGGTGTATCTGATTATACAGAAATCCAATATGGTGATGGCACTAATACAGCCGGCGCTTATTACGAAGCAAATGGCAAGAAGATAATTTCTTGGATTAACTTTGAGGGCGGACGTGTTGAAAGAGCTGATTGTGATTTTGACGGTGACGGCTCAATCACAACAAAAGACCTTCTGTATGCAGGTATGTATTTTGGAAAGAAGACTCCTGTATTGGATAACCAAGGTCCCGACAAAGTCAAAATAAAAGCATATTAATTAGCTTTAAGGAATCGACAGATTTAATTCTGTCGATTCTTTTTTTGTTTTATACACTTTATGTAATTTTATTAAACAGTAATAATTGTAACATTCACACAATATACGATAATGAACTGTAAAGAATAAACGGTGTTTTTCTTGAATAGAAATGTTGACTTTTGGTATAAGTTGGTGTACAATTAAAGTATAGAATTATTCATAATAGGGATAATTGTAGCAGGGGGGGAGAGCATGCATATTGGGAAAAAGAAAATCACAATAAGCGCACTTATTGTGGTTGTTTTTGTATCTGTTATTGTTTGGGCTGCAACATCTTACCCAAATGCAGCTATATCATTCAGTGGCATAAAAATGGTGGCTAACGGTTCAACAACTCAAGGCTTCGTTGATATATCTCTGAAAAATATTGATTCAACTGCAATATCTTATTGTATTGAATATGATAAAAATTACATAGAGCTTTCGGATGTGGCGACGAATACACCGATTAAAAACCCTACAACTTCTTCGGGAAGCGTCGGATATTCATATGATATTGCTCATGATTATTTTGAACAAAATACTGATGATTTTCCAATCGGAAGTTTTGGCGACTTTAAATTACCGTCTATGATTGGTGTAAGTATGCCGATTATTGGTGTTGCAGATGCCGACAACGGCAGAGCAATAATGAACTTCTTACCGCAAGAAGGTACAACTTCTAAATACATAACTGCGGTAAAAGGGCGTGACGAACATCTTATTCTTGCAAACGGTAAAAATTTAAAACTCGGACGATTGAGCTTTTATATAAAAGACCCTGCAAAGTTTGCAAAGCTTTCAAAAAGCGAACTTAAGGATGTTATTAAAATTGTACCGTTTTCGACAATGATTACAGTGCAGGACGATACTATTACAGATGATGACGGTGTTCATATAGGTTATATCGACAGCAGTGACGGAGATGTTAAATGGTACTCAAGAGCCGATAAAAATGTTGAGTGTAATTTTGAGATTGAAGCGGCACTTTCAAATGTTAAGGCACTGAATGAGGAGCTTACAGTTACTTCTTATGACATCTATAAGAATGGTACAACAGATGATTTACTTGATTTCATAAATGATAAAATGTCGATTATATCACTCCAATATGCAGACGGTTCCGAAAGACCGGCAGTGTTTAAGTGGGATAAGACGACAAGCAATCTAAGCTCGATTTCGTGGAATCCAAAAGAAGGTGACTATACGGTTGTTCAAAAATACAATGATGATTTTGATATAACCGTTACAATACATGTGACGCCGATTAATTTGATTGGTTTCACGGCAGAAAATGAGAATTTGACGTATTGGACCGGTGCGGCGGATTATCCTGCAACAATAGACGATTTGAAACTTGCACCAAAAGCAAAACCGATACTTGATAAATATATTCCAAACGGCGGAGTACCGGAGTTTAATATCGGATGGTACCAGCTTAGCACTGAAACATCGCAGCTGCTTGATATACCTGACGATATCAAAAACAAAGTGGTAGGTAAATATACAATTTTGGGACACATTGCGGATATAAACAAAATATCGATTAATTATCCGTGGCTTACAGTAAAGGACAGCCCTGATGTCAACTTTATAAGAAATGTTGTTGATAACGAGAGTGAGCTTCCAAAAGAGTTGGAGGTTGTAAGTGCTGTCACGGCTGATGACGGTACTTTGACAATAACAGTTAAAAATAAAGATGGGAACACAATTCCTGTAGGTACAACATTTGATGTGAGAATGCCGGGCGGAGAACTTATTGATTCTTCAATGTCGGGTTATAATGCTGTTGTAAATGATGACGGAACGGCAACAATTACTGTAAAGGCTGATATTGCAATAGACTCTGAAAAGAAACTTGCACAGATTATAAACCTTGGAAGTAAAGCCGGTAAGTTTGAAATATCATCAACGGAACCGGGAAAAAATCCGGGACCGTATACTGAATTCAGTACAAATCCGAGAAAAAATATTTATTTAGACAGCTATACTTTTGATTATTCGGATTTGCAATCGGCAATGTTTCCTATCAAAGCGGGTGTGAGTTTGCCGACAACTGTAACGCTTCCTGTACTTTCTGATTTTGTTGGAACAACATATGATGGATACGACGGTACGGAAATAGGTAAGCTTTCGACCTTCACAGTTGATTCGTGGGATGTTATTGACGGAGACCCTACATTGGTTGGCAGTGTTGTAACTGTAAGGGGTACGCTTTCAACAACGTCATATACAAACTACGGAAATGTTGTAAATGAGAATAATAACACAGTTGAGATTAAGTATTTGGTTGTCAACGGTGATGATAGAGATGAAATTGATGTAATACCCGATTTTACATATGACAAAAAACAAGTTGGGTATGATTATAACGATTTGCAAACAAATTCATTTACTGTTAAAAATATAGGCTCAACCGATATATACGGCTTGACAGCCGCTATTTCTTTGAGTAAAGATGGGAATAAAGAAGCATTTACTATCAGCAAAAAGTTGCCTCAAATTTTACAAAAAGGTGAAAGTGTAGACTTTGATATAACAACTAATATAGGTCTTGATGTAGGAACTTATGAATGTACAGTTTCTGTTATATCAAATGAGGGAGTCCTTCAAACGTTTAAAATCGTTTTTGAAGTTACAGAAGCTCCTACATATAAAATAGAGCTTGTTTCTGATAATATAAAATATGGTAAAGCAGAAACGGACTCGGGATTATATACTGCAAGTGAAGGTGAAGCTGTTTCAATAACAGCAACTCCCGAAGAAGATTGCGTTTTCACCGGATGGACATGTGAAACTGGTAATGTGATATTCGCAGACAGCACATTGTCTAATACGACATTTGAAATGCCGGCAGAAAACGTTAAAATAACGGCTCACTTTAAAGAGTCGCTTGGAGCGAAACTCAGAGCGACAGAACTTATGGTTAAAGATACAAATGACAATGATCAGGATTTGCATGATCAGAATTGGAAAATTGTAAAGTTTGACCCTGTAAAACGTGAGTATTATGTTGCAGTGCCAAATAGTGTTGACAAAGTAAAGCTTTGGTTCAAACTTAGAGATGAAGCAAAAAATGCGACGCTGTCTCTTTCGCGTGAACATAATTCTGTAACTGATACATTGACCACGCCAACGGAGGACGCAACGGATAATTATTATAAGTCAGAGGATATAGAGCTTGACGTCAGCCCTGTTGATAACCTGCTTACATTGACGATGACATATGATGATCCTAATGACGATCCTGATGAAGGCGAAGTTACAAGGTCGTATAAGATTCACGTTTACAGAAAAATAGAAGAGTCCAAATTGATGAAATTTAATTATGGTAACTCGCCGTATGGCTTGATTATGCGTGATACGGCAATAACGGATAAGGCGACGGCTAAAAATGAATTTGACAAAAATGATTATACATTTACTGCAGGATATACGCCGGCAGGTGCAACAGTGGGTGTAAATTATTGCGGTGAAGCTTGGACGTCGGGTGTGAATTATGATTTGGATGATACAGCATTGTTTGTTTTGAATTCGGGAACTTTTACAGACCCGGGATATGAAAGCGTTATTAATTCGATTGGCGGAGCGGTAACCGATGTCACCAAAAAGATAACGGTTAATGTTTTAACGGAAACAAATGCGGCATATCAAGATGGCGGTTCTACGGATTATTCATCTGTCAATGCACAGACAATCAATCTGCCGTCGAGCGGTACAATATCCGAATTAAATGCGGAACGAATCCGGCCTGATAAATATGAACTTGTTTATTCATTCGCAGATTTTGACGGTTCAATCGTTTCAATAAAAAGACCGTTAATCTTGCTTAATACTCTTGGAGATATCAATAATGATAAACAAGCAGATACAAAAGATGTTTCAAGAATAAGAAACAGATTCAGCGCAGATTTAGCTAACAACACAAATGTTACAGGTTATGATGTTGGCGGATTGCTAAATAGATATCGTATCTGCGATGTAAATAAAGATAGAGCGGTGAATTTGATAGATGCAAATAATATACGTGCTAAAAAAATGATTCAGTTCTATACTAATGATGGAGGTGGTGCGTAATGAATAAGATTCTCAAAAGCTTAGTGTCAGGATTTACGTCACTATCTATGTGTGCTGTATGTATGATTAGTATTCCTGCTACTGCGGATGAATACGAAAATATAGAAACACAGGCAACAAACAGAACTTTGTCTGTAGATTTTATGGGCAGAGGTTCTACACCAAATGATGCAAGCCCCGGTAAAGCAGGATTTAGCAAAGATGATGTAAACTTAACCAATCCGCTTGAATTTTGGGTAGGTATCGGCGTTGAAAATGTAAACGATTTACCGTTGTTTACTGACGGTGTTTATTCGTTAGATGTAGCGTTTGAATATGATCCGAATTACGTAAAGCCGTATTGGGATAAAACAACTGCATCTTCAACTGCAGAACAAAGCTGGAATGATGAGCTGGTAAAGGGAAACCTGAGCTCAACAGGTGACAGCAGTGCTTGGTGGAATGATACACAATATGAGATTACATCTGTTCGTGAATGTGATATAGATACTGCGTTAAATGATAGAGAAAATAGCACAGAAGCTGCTCAACGTGCTTTAGACGGCTGGAAAATGTGCTATGTGGGTGTGGTATTTAAAGGGGACTCGCTGTTAAGATTTAAAGACTTGGCAAGTAATTCAAAGCAGTATTTGCTGAAATTGCCTTTCGTTCTTTTGAGTGCTCCCGATGAAACTGCGGCAGACCAGAATCCTACTGTATTGAGTATGGTTCGAGGCGGAGATACATTTGCTATCGGTTCCGGTAGTGACGGTACAAATCCTTATGCATCATGGTTTGCTACGACGCATCCGGCTCCGGATGATACTAACCTTAAAAATTTATTTGATTTCAGCGGCGATATAAGTCTGTTTGGAACAAATGATGCAATAGATAATATAGTTGCGGTAAAACCGGGAGAAATTCCGTCAGATCCGGGAGCGACTCCGTCACCGGATATAACTTATTATTTATCATCGGACAAGACTTTACAAGAAGATAAGTTTAAAGCGGAAACTAAAACGTATTATGTAAGTGTTCCCAATGAAACGGAACAAATCAGAATGGACGTAAGTTCATCTGAAAAACCGACTGTAACTGTTAATTCGGCAAGCGTCAACGTGACAGCATCAGACGCTAAAAAGTATTCGTCAGATTTATTTGACCTTGCTGAATTGGACAAGACCGTAAACGACGGATATAATAATACGGTTACAATTACCGCAGGTGGAACAACTTATACGGTTTATATAAGAAGACTGCTAAAACCAAAGATTACATTAAATTACGGTAATTCACCTTATGGTGAAATTATGAAGGCTTCTAATATTGCGGATGCAGATAAACAAGCTGCAAAGGATGCGTTTGATGTGAAGAATAAATATGATGCAAACTACCTACCGACTGAAGCGAAAGATAAGAAAAACATTACATATGTAACAAGAGCGTGGGTTGACATAAAAAATTTGGATAGCATGACAACTGCAGAAAAAGAAACAATACAAAATCCAGATATAAATATGGATAGAAATGATTATGCGATTTTTGTCTATAATGATAAATATTTTAGAGATCCGGGTTTTATAGCGATTGATTCTGAAGGCAATGCTGTTGATAATGTCGATAGAAGCATAACTATAAATAGAATGTCAAAAGAACAATTAGCTGGCATGAATGATGTAAATCAAATATCATATGATATAACAATACCTCATCAACCATCAGATTATCTGATTACCGAAGTTACTAAACCTTATGATTATTCTGATGCAACTAGAAAAAGAGTTAGACCGGATATATATTATATGAAATACTCGTTTGAAGATGCGTTGTCAGGTGAGGTATCCGTTATTAGACCGGTTATAGTTCTTCAAGAACGAGGAGATACTTATTGCTCAGGAATTATCAATGACTCTGCGGTAAATCCGGTATATTCTTATTTGAAAAGCCCGGCTTCATACGATGGTATAACGGGAACAGCAAGAAGAATTTATTTTTATAAAGGATTGGATGTTGACAATTCTAACTTGATAAATGACTCGGATGTGAATCCGATATATTCATATTTGAAAAACTATAAACCAGCTATTCAGCAGGGAATTACAACGATGGCTAATCCTCTTGAGTCATTATATATAGAGTTACCTGCAAAATAAAGAATATATAGTTTAAGAAAGGAAGGAATAAACACTATGAAAATTAAACGAAGTGTAGCATGGTTACTTAGCATAATGATGTTATTAACTGTGTTCCCAACAAATATGGCTTTTGCGGGATTGATAGATCCAAGTCAAAAAGCTGTGATTGAATTTGTACCTATGAAATATAAAGATGAGGTACAGAAAATGTACGATGAAGACGTAGACGGCGAATTTGAGAGCATAGATGAAATTGGTGCCTCGAAGAATACATATTCTGATGGTACTAAGATTTGGCTATCTCCGATTGTTGAGGAAACGTCAAGACCTGATATTGATAATATTGACTTAAATAAGGAATATCTTGTGGGAATCAAGATTAAAGGTCTTACAAATCTTGATGAAGCTCAATACGGTATAAAGAATATTACTATTCCTATTGCTTATGACGCAAGTTATATTGAGTTGACAGATGTAACAGATAGTTCATTTAATACGGACACTTTATCAAATAGACTTGGTGTAAGAAATAAGGAAAGTATATATTCTAAATTTTATAAAACAGGAAAAACTAACTCTCCAAAATATGGAATCAACACAAACAGTATTGGTAAAATGACAGGAATGGTAAGTTTGCCGATTAAAGCAGATGATTCTTCTCAGGCTCCTTATAATGGTGAGGATACATATATTGCAGTATTGAAATATAAGTTTCTGCAGAAGCCAAGTGCATCAGGTACAAAATTATTTACATTAGATCCTAATTCGGATGCAGTATCAACTACATATTCATCATACTTTACAATTGGTTGTGTTGATTCAACAGGTGTAGATATAAACTATCAACCAACAAAAGGTGAATATGATATTAGAGACATATTTGATGTTGACGCTTCAGGAATTAACTATCCTTTGAGTTATACGGTAGATTTCTATAACAGTTATGATGCTACAAGTAATACGTATCAGAATCTAATCGCCGATGCAAGTTTATCAATTCAAGATGGCGAAAGTATTACTTCGGCAGGTTTGAGCCTTCCTGAATCATCAATTTTCACTGCCCCTGCTGGAGAATATTTTGATAAATTATATTATATTCCTGAAGGTACAGCAACACCTAAAGAATTTACAGAAGCAACAAAGATAACATCAGATACAAAAGTTTATGCCACATATGTTAATGGTCACACGGTTACATTCAACAGTAACTATCCAACAGGCACACAAACAACAAAGGTAGTTACAGTATCACCGAAAGCCGGTGCAACGATTGCTGAAACGCAAAAACCAACAGTTGGTACATCAAGCGATGACTTTGAAATACCTGCTGGTTACACGTTTGGGGGCTGGTTTACACAAGCAAACGGTGGTGACAAAATCGTATTTGATGATGGTACAAATACTTCATCTGCAACTGACGTTTCTTCAATCACCGATGTTTATGCTCATTGGGTACAGAATGTAACAGTAACATTCCATGAGAATTATGGACAAACAGAAAACACAACAAACAAAACAATCAGTGCCGGTTCAAGTTTGAAATCAAGTGATATTCCGACATTTACAAGAGCGGATTATGCATTTAAAGAATGGAATACAAAAGCAGACGGCTCAGGCACTACATACTCAAATACACAATTACAGGCAGAAACAATTTCAAGCAATACTGACTATTATGCAATGTGGACACCGGAGAATCCGGACAATGCAGTAACATTGACATTTAGTCCTACAGGATGTGACGCACAAGTAAAACCTGCATCTATGACGGTTGTCAGAGGTGATACAATTTACGCATATCAGATGCCTACTCCGACAAAGACGTCAGCAACAGGTGATGCATACACATTTAACGGTTGGTACGGAGCGGCTTCAGAATCCGATACTACTGATAAAGCACCATTTACTTTAACAGATAATAAAACGGTGTATGCACATTGGACATATGCAGGCAGAGATCAGGTAACTGTAACATTTGATTATGACAATGCAACATCACCTACTGCTCCGACAACTATAACTGTCGGTAAAGGTGATTCGATTGGCGATGCAATGCCAGCAACACCGGTGAAAACAAATTATAGTTTTGATAAGTGGGTAAATACAGCCGATAATTCAGATTTTGATAAGACAACAACAGTAAATTCAAATATAACGGTAAAGGCAACATATAAATCTGATATTACTGTAAACTTTAACATTAACGACGGAACAACTCCGGCAACACCATTTTATACAGACAAAGGTGCACCTTCAAAATCTTATACAGCACCTTCAGCCCCTACAAGAGCAAATTATACATTTGTAGGATGGAATACAAAGGCAAACGGTTCAGGTAAATTCATTACTGCAGCTGATTACGCTACATTGAATGATGTTTCAACAGCTGCCGGTGGAACAAATCCGGTAGAATTGTATGCATACTGGGCAGATGCTCCTGTAACACCGGATAAATTACCGGATAATGAAACACCTAATGATAATGGTGTAAAAGTTACATTTGACAGTAATGCATCAGGAAGTGCTTCATCAACAGTAACGGATGCAAATCCGAAGTATGTATATCCGCATCTTGGAGATGTTCTTGGTACATTGATGCCGGAAGCTCCTACAAGAACAAATTATAAGTTTGTAGGATGGAATACAAAAGCAGATGGCTCAGGTACAACATTTACAGATGCAACAGCAATAACAACAACACTTGACGGTGTAACGGCTAATGGAAGCAAATACAACTTGGTTGTATTTGCACAGTGGGATATTGCTGATAATGTTGATGCTAATGATAAAGTAACAATAACATTTAATGATAACAAAGACGGCAACGGTGGTACAAACGTTAAGACCGTAACAATTTTCAAGGGTGACTCTCTTGGCTATGATGTAACAGCACCGACCAACAAAGGTTATACGTTTGATAACTGGTATGAAGGTACAGTAACAGGCGGTTCATTGTCGATGACAACTACGGCATTTGACAAGACAAAGCCAATAAACAGTAATACTGATTACTATGCAAAATGGCTGTCGGATATTACAATCAGATATGATGTAAATGGTGGTGTAGGTACATATAATGACGTTGTGGGTGCGCCTACAGCAAACTATACAGATCCTGCACAGAATCCTACAAAAACAAATTATGTATTTATAGGATGGAATACTAAACCTAACGGAGCAGGTAATTTTGTTACTTCAGCAAAATATCCTACATTGAATGATGTTTCTCTTGCAGCACAAGGCAGTGAGGCATCAGCTCCTACAACAGTAACATTATACGCATATTGGGCAGCTGCAAATGTAAATCCGGGAGAAAATGTTATTCCGGATGATATTCCTAAGAACAATGGTGTAAAGGTTACATTTGACAGTAATGTTACAGGAAACAAAACAAATGCAGCAGTGACAGATGCAAATCCAAAGTATGTATATCCATATCTTGGTGATGCACTTGGCAATATGATGCCAAATGAACCAACAAGAACACATTATGTATTCAAAGGTTGGAACACAAAAGCTGATGGCAGCGGTGTAACTGTTGATTCGACAACAAAAATAGACAAAGCGACACTTAATGATGCACTAAAGGAAATTGCAGGTACAAATACTGCATATGAAACAACATTGTATGCACAATGGGATATAGATCCTTCAGTTCCGACATCTGACAAAGTTAATGTTACATTTAACAAGAACTTGGATCTTAAGGGTAATGACACATCTCCTCGTGTAATTACTCTATACAAAGGTGATTCAATCGGATACGATATAACAGAACCAACAAACGGTACATTTGAATTTGACGGCTGGAAGACAGCGTTTGACGGTACCGGTACTAAGTTTGATAAGGATACAAAAATAGACGCTGATAAAACTTATTATGCAACATGGTTTAAGTATTTGAAGGTTGAGCTTGTAAATGCAAATGCTGAATATACAGGACAAGTTATTTCGCCTAAGTACAATATTTATCAAATTAAATATGATGATGCAAGCAAAACTACATATACAAAAGTAGCGAACAGCGATATTGCAACAAATGAAACGCTTCCGGCAGGCTTTACTGCAACTGTAACAGATAAGGATAATGCTACAACAACAATTCAAAATGTCGGTGTTTATACAATAGCAATTTCTATTGATAATGCCGGAACTTATGCAAACGGTTATAAAATCGGTGTACAGGATTCAACATTTGAAGTAACATCAGCAAAACTTACAGTAAATGTAGATCCTGATACTCAAAAACAAAAAGCAGGTTCATCTCGTAAGGACCCTGTTGTCACTGTAGTTGATGCTACAGGCAATACAGTCGGAAAAAGCGAATATGACATTAAGTATTACACATGGACCGACGCAGGTGCTACTCCTGACGGAAATATTCAGAAGAGTGAATTAAGTGAAGTTACTGACATTACAAAGGTTGGTAAGTATGTAGTTGCTGTTGAATTAAAAGCTAATTCAAACTATGTTATTGATTCGGTTAAGTCAACAACAACAGAAGCGGTATTACTTTATGATGGTAAGACAACAGGCTATGCTGAATATACAGATGCCAAAGTTGGCGGAAACATTGTTTATGAAGTACTTGCAAATGACCCTTCGATTAAAGAAATAAAAGCTAATTCTGTCAAGGGTTCAACAGTTGATTCAACTGCATTACCGTTTAAGGATAGCAAGTATGAGAATGATGTAGCATTTGATAATGCGGAAACTCCTGCAATTAAGGATTATTATGTAAGAGTTCCGGATGTTGATGCTGATAGCATTCAGTTTAATGTAACACTTACAAATCCTGATACTACAACAATAACAGCATCAGACGGTACAACTCTTACACCTACAAAGAATGGTGACGGTACATACACAATTAAGGCTCCTCTTACAAATAAGGGACAAACTGAAAATACTATCACTATTACAACAAAAGCAGGTACAGATAATGATGCACCGACTCTAACATATACATTCCATGTTCAACAACTTGTTGAAGCAAAGATTACTTTGAACTATGGTAACTCACCATATGGTGAAATTATGAAAGATTCGGCTATTACTGATAAAGCAAAAGCTAAAGAAGAATTTGATAAGTCGAATAAATATGCTACAGGATATATTCCTGCGAATGTAGCAAGTAAGCAAAATGTAAGTTATCCGTTCCGTGCATGGGTAGATGTTAAAGACTTGGATGGTATTACAGCAGCAGAACAAGCAAAATTGGTTGATCCTGATATAAATATAGATAGAAATGATTATGCTATATTTATCTATAACGGTAGAACGTTTGTAGATCCGGGATTTACAGCAACAGATTCAGAAGGTAAGCCTGTAACAAATCTTACAAGAAAAATTACAGTAAGCAGAATGCAAGTTCAACAAATTGCGGGCTTGTATGATGTAAACCAAAAGGAAGAGACAATTACAATTCCTGACAAACCATCAAATTATGCAATTACAGAAATAACAAAACAGTATAATTATCAAGATCCAAGTTCATTTAGAATAAGACCTGATGTATATACAATGGAATATTCTTTTAATGATCCAAATCAAGGAACAATAACTGTTGAAAGAAAAGTAGTTGTTCTACAAGATCGTGGTGATACATATTGTGCAGATCTTATAAATGACTCATCTGTAAACCCTGTATATGTATATTTGAAGAATTCATCAACATTTGATGCAATCACAGGTACAGCACACAATATTTACTTATATAGAATTTTGGATACAGACGCATCTAACTTGATAAACGACTCAGATGCTAACCCGGTATATACTTATTTGAAGAATTATGCCAATGATAAGAGTAATCCAAAAAATCCTATTGCTACATTATATGTAGAATTGCCATCAGGAAATTAATACTAAACGGCAATTAAATATTTTATAATAAAATGGAGGAATGTAACATGAAAAAACGAAGTATAGCATTTTTAACAAGTTTAATTATGCTAATCTCAATGTTACCAACGGCTTTTGCGTCTTCAGGAGGAGGCTTAAAGCCCGGAACAGGGAAAATGAAGTTCCAACTCGACTATATGCAGTATACAGAAGCTGCTAAAAAGGCTTTTGAAGTTGATCAAGCCGGAGATGCAGAATTCTCAAGTATAGATGATGTTGGAGAAGACAAAGCTTTTTATAAAAAAGGTATTGTTGAAAAGCAAGACAAACCTAAAAAGTCTGCTATTAAAGTAGGCGACGAATTCTTAGTCGGTGTTAAAATGGTTGACTTTGATAACGTTGTTGAATCAGGTGATGGTATTAATAATATGTGTATAACATTAAAGTACGATCCTGATTATATCATTGCAGAAGATACAATTTCAAGTTTGACAGACGATTCAAGAAATCGTTTGGGTGCCCGTACAGGTAATATCTTTACAAAGCATACTCAAAGTATGAAGTATAATGTTTCTTACTCATTCAATTCAAACAGTGGTGATGTAAGAGCGGATGGTACAATTAACCTTCCATTATTGACAAGTAATATGGATGTCAACTCTACATTGACAGGTGAAACCGATGAATATATAGCTGTTTTGAAGTTTAAAGTAAAAGCAATTCCTACTGATGCTAAAAAGGTTATATACTTCCCGGATGATACTTTGTTGGCAAATATTGAAAGATTTACAATTGCTCTTGGTACAAGAGGTGAAAGTGCTACATACAGTGCGGATGTAGCAGAAGTAAATATCAAGTCAATCATGAGCTTGGACGATTCAAATCTTGACATATTCCCGGCTGGTGCAGCAACAAGAACAGGTATTTCTGTTAAGTCAGGTACAATGGCATCAACTCAATTTGTAGGTGATGTATTTAAACCGGGTGTGACTATGCAGTATGACCTTAGTGACGCAAAACATGAAGATCTTGATACAAGGTGATACTGTTACATATAAGTATGGTGCAGCAGGTATTACAGCAGCAGACGATGCACGCTTGAAAGCTGTTCCTTCACCACTAACAACTGATGTAAACGGTAATCACATATATGCAATCGTTGGTAACTTTATATGCGACCTTGGTGCATTAACAGTTAGTGAAATTAAGACTACAAAGATTACAGTAAGCGGTGCTCCGACAACTGCTTATGACGGTACAGCAATCGACTTCAAGAATTTGGTTGCTACGATTGAAAAGAACAATGGTACATCAGTTGGTGATATTAAATTCACAAACTATGAAAATGTCAGTAATGACTTGGCAATTTACAAATCTAATGCTACTGGCGACGTTCTTGACAAAGTAACAGCTGCTGACAAATATGGTAACGGCAACAACTACTTTGTAGTAGCAACAACAGACAAAACAATTAAGAGTGCAACATTTAATGTAGTATCAGATTATGATTTGATTACACTTTCAACATCAACAAACAACAAGATTAAGAGCTCATACAATGATGGTGACGCATTTGACCCATCTGGTCTTGTTATAGGTGCTAAGAAAGCATCTGAATCAGCGGCTACTGACGTTAAATATGCTGACTTTAATACAAAATTAGGTAGCAACAAGTGGTTGGTTGTAGTTGCTGTAGATGATACAGCTGCAAAGTCTGCAACAGCATCAACAACAACTGTTACAAAAGAAATGATTGACAATAAAAATAAGATTTTTGTTGTTTACACAAATCAAAAAGGTGAGAAACAAGCACTTCAAGTTGCTACACTTGGTGCAAAGAAGATTAAGAGTGCAACAATTAGCGGTGGAAAGACAGATTATACATATGGCGATAAGCTTAAGACAGATGACCTTAAGTTGAATGTTATATATGATGGCGACTCAACAGGAACAGAAATATCATTTGATAAATTGGCAGCAGCCGGTATTACAGTTAAAATCGGTGAAACATTAGTTGATGCTAATACAGTAATAACTCCTGCCATGAAAGGCAAGACAGTTGAATTTATCTATGACGGTAAAACACTTACTTCATCAGCTAAGATTACTGTAGCTGCAAAGACAGTTTACTACACAGTATCAGACGCAACAATTACAAAGGCATATGATGGCGGATTAACTATTCCTGCAGATCAAACACTACCTACAATTTCAATTAAGGATTCAGCTACAGCATTTGTAGGTACTGACTCATACACAGTTACAGGTACATTTGCATATACAGATAAAAATGTAGGCACAGATAAGAAGATTAAACTAACAACTACACTACCGGAAACAAACGGTAAGTACACATTTGCACCGGATACAGATAAGATTAATGCTGACGGTACACTTAAGACAGCTGCAACAATTACAGCAAAGGCTCTTACACTTAATGCCGGTGTTATAACAGGTTTTTCAACAAAGGCTGATCCTAATGCTACAGCTGATGTAACAAAAGACGGTTCGTTGGTACTAACAACGGCTAACTCAAACTTAGTTGACGGCGATAATGTAACAGTTCCATATACATACACATTCGCAAAGGACGATGTAAAGACAGCAGGTAATGATAAGAATGTAACAATTACACTAAAAGATCTTACAGGTGCAGATAAGGATAACTATACATTTGATAAGACACAAGTTACAACAGCTAAGGGTAATGTAACTCAAGACGCTATGTCAGATATCGAAATTTCAGGTCCTACAAAGGTAACATACACATATCCTGAGTTGACACCTGACTTTGGCGGTTTGGTAGTTAATGCAGTATATGGTACAGGTACTTCGGCAACAAAGGCTCCTGTTACAAACTACAAGCTATTGGATAAAGACGGTAACGAATTTGATAAGACTGCAAAGCTTCCTTATGGAGATACAACAATAACAGTATCATACACAGAAGGCTCAGTAACAAAGACTAAGACAATTACTCTAACAGCAAAGAAAAAACCAATCAAACTTTCAGACATCACATTTGAGGCATCAAAAGCATATGGTGATAATAATGTAAATGCATCAGCAACATTACCAACAGATGCTATTGTAGCTACTGATGCTGATAAGGTTAAGCTAACATTTAAAGCTGAATTTGCTACACCTGAACAAGTTGGTGACGCTCAAAAGGTAATATTCTCAGACTTTAAGTTCGCTAAGGTCGGAGAAGGTGAAGAAGATGTATCAGGCAACTATGTATTGCTTAAAGATAACGGTGAAGCAATAGATGCAAATACGACAGTTGAAGGAACAGGTAAGATTACTCAAGGTACACAAGTGGCTCCTGTAGCTCCAACAGTAAGTGTTAACCAAAAGACAAACAACATTGTTGTAGCAGGTCCTTTGGGTGATAATATTGAATATTCAATTAACGGAACAGATTGGCAGACAGGAACAACATTTACAGGTCTTGAAAATGGTAAGGCATATACTGTTTCTGCAAGATATAAGGCTACAGAAACACTTGCAGCATCTCCTGCATCAACAGCAGACGCTACAACATACAAGAACCACCTTGTAGTTTACAAAGTAAATACTTCAACAAGCCCACTTGCTGAAATCTATACAAACGAGACATCAGCAACAAGTGATAACGATATTAATACAAAGATTCTTACAGCTAAGCCAAGTAAGTTCAAGGCATACTTCACAGATCTTGCAGGTAAGACAGCTATTACATATCCATTCACACTTTCAACAGAAACTACACTTTATATGTCTCAAACAGCCGGCGGCGGCGGTGGCGGCGGCGGAAGCAGCGTATCAATTAAACTTGATAAGGATACTGTTTCCGGTGTTGTAGGTGATAAGATTAAAGTTACAGCTACTGTAACAGGCTCAACAGCTAAACCAACATGGACATCATCAAATAAAGATGTAGCAACTGTTGACGAAAACGGTAACATCACATTGGTTGGTAAGGGTACAGCAACTGTTAAGGTTAAGGTTAACGGCATAGTTAAGAATATTCCTGTAACTGTTAAAGAAGCTACAGCAACACCAACACCTGTACCAACAGTTAAGCCGACAGAAGCACCTGTAATCAACACAGAATATACAAAGCCATACGCTTCAGGTTATGATGACGGTTCATTCCTACCAAATAACAACATCACAAGAGGCGAACTTGCAGCTATGATTGCAAGACTAAGCTATGGTGACGATCTACCTGACGGTATGTATCAAGCATCATTCCCTGACGTTGATTCAGACGCTTGGTTCAACAAGTACATCGGTTATCTTGAAGATAAGGATGTATTAAGCGGTTATGAAGACGGTACATTCAGACCTATGGATACAATCACAAGAGGCGAAATCAGTGCAGTTATCGCAAGAGCTCAAAGATATGATTTGATTTCATACAATGGCATCTTCACAGATGTAACTGAAAATGATTGGGCTAAGGATAACATTGAAACTCTTGCTGACAAGAATATCGTTTCAGGTTATGAAGACGGTACATTCGGTCCATATTCACCGCTAACAAGAGCTGAAGCTGTTGCAATTATCAACAGAGTTCTTGTAGAATCAACACCAATCGTAACATTTACTCCTAATGACATTGCAGGTCACTGGGCAGAGGCAGACATTCTTCTTGCAGTAAATGAAAGAATGGTTGGCGCAAATGCAGTAGTTCCTACAGTAACACCGGAAGAAACTGTTGCTCCTGAAAAAACAGTAACTCCTGAAGAAACTGTTGCTCCTGAAAAGACAACAGCTCCTGAAGCAACTCCTGCTGCTTAATAAATATCGAATTATAATAAATGCGATAAATAAAGCAATGTAATGACACAGGGCGGTTATCGCCCTGTGTTATTGCATTTCCAATGGCATTGTCCGTATCTTTGGACAATGCTTTCGGAAATGCAATAACAATTAAAATAATAAGCTGTGTAATTGATTTAACTGAAAAGAGGTGTAATAAATGAAAAAAATATCTGCATTTTTGATTATAATGATAGCAATGCTTATGGCAGGGGTATGTGCTCATGCGGCTGACTTTAGCGTAGATACAACGTCGCTTCCTATGGGTGAGGCATATAAGCCGTACTCAGCACAAATAACAATGAGCGGCGGAAGCAATGACGGATATAGTTTTGAATTTATATCGGGTTTTAAACCAACAGGTCTTACTGTCAACGAGGACGGTTCAATAACGGGTACTCCGACAAGTGCCGGATATTATGCTAATATGAATATCCGTATAAGTAATGTAGACGGTACATACAGAGATGTTACATTTAAGATTAATATAAGAGCGAGATCTATCAAGATTAATGTAACTGCTCCCAAGAATATTATATATGACGGAAACAGTTATACAGCGACAGTTAAATGTTATGATTTAAACGGTGGCGAACTGACAGACGCTGTACCGATTATAAGATACGGTAAAGATAATCTTTCGTCTGTAACAGATGCCGGAACATATTATATTGATGTTTATGTATCGGGTTGTATCATATCGGAACGTGAGGGTGATACGCATATTCAAATTGAACGTCAAGGTGCGTCAATTTCATTAAGCGGTGACAAAGAATATCAATATGACCAATTACCTCACCCGCTTACGGCAGCTGACGTAACGGTAACACCGCCTGCGGCAGGATATGTTATTGAGTATAGCAGAAACGGCGGTGAATACACAACCGATGTGCCTGTTTCAAGCGGTATATATACTGCAAGGGTGCATACAACAAACCCTAACTATGAAACGATATATGACGAATGTACAATTAAAATCATAGGCGAAAATGTAAACTTTACGGTAACAAATACATCGTTTACATATGACGGAAACAGTCATAAGGCAGCTGTTTCTTCCGATCCCGCAGATATTGGATATAAAGTTACATATACTAATTCAAAGGGTGAAACTGTAGAAAATCCGACCGATGCAGATGTTTATACGATAAAAATTACACTTGATAATGATATAGTGTATTCAATCGGAAATGATTATGATAATAAACTTACAATAAGTCCGCAATCGGGTCACTTTACAACGGATGAAAGCTGGGTATATGACGGAAAGACGCACAAACCGAGTATGACGGTTGACGCACCGTATGATGACAGTAAATATACAATAACATACCGTAAGCAAGGTACAGAAACTGACTTGACTGAAATTACGGATGTCGGTGTATATGATATAATAATTACTTTCCCGAACGGCAACTATATTGCAGATGAAACATCATCGAAAACAATAACGGTTACGCCGAAAGCAGTTAATTTTACGGTTACAGACAATGTAGTTGATTATGATGGTAAGGAACATACCGCAAAGGTTACACCGACTGAAGCTTTGGCATCGGATTTGTATTCCGTAAAATACGTTAAACGTGATACAGAAACAAAACTTAACAGTGTTACAAATGCAGGTGTGTATGATATAGTAATTGAACTTGCAAACAGCAACTATACTTTAGACGGTTCTTTCAGTGCAACAATGACTGTTAATGTTACATATACATTTAATTTGGGTAATTCACCGGCTGCTATGATTTATAAGGATACGACGCATGATGCGGAATGGCAAAAAGAAGCGTTGGATTACCTAAAGGCAAATCACAAATTCAGTGAAAACTATTTGCCGAAGGACTGCAGTGCCGATATTACATATAATCCTATAAATAACATTGATGCAGACGGTAACGAATATACTGTAATAACAAGCGGTCTTGATAAATTTGTTGATCCGGGCGTGAATGTAAATGACGGTTCGACATCTGATACTATAAAAGGAACGGTCAGTGCCGTATCCGGAGTAGAAGGCTTGTATAAGGTTACATATCAAATCAACGATTCAACTATGGAGAGATATTTGTTAGTTGTGGACAGAAGAATAGGTGATGTCAACAGTGACGGCGCAGTAAACGGTATTGATGCAAATAATCTTGTTGGTAAGGATGCTGATGCGAACGGCGTAAAACAAGCGCGTATTTGGGATGTAAACAAGGATGGCAGGATTGACAATAATGATGTTAATGCAATCAGAAACAGATTCTCTGTAAGATTGGAAGCTTATTATCCTTGGTTATAATTTGACATTGGAGTTATGATGAAACAATTTTGGAGTTGATTTGTCATAACTCTTTTTTGTTAAAAATATTGAGAAACGGTGTTAAAAACAGTCGTTTTCAGTGTATAATATTGACAATTTCAAGTGCTTTGTGGTATTATAAAATATATAATAAGGATAACTATACATTGTTAAGATATATGAAAAGAGGAATTAAAATGAAAAGAAAAGCGGTTTCTATAATATTGGCTTTATCAATGCTTTTACCGACATTGAATTTTGCGGTGTCGGCTGATGAAATCAAAACAGAAATCAATTCGGAGCAGACTGAGGTTTTGGCAACTTCATCTCCGAATGAAAAAAGTACGGAAGAAAATATAGCGGCTACAAACGTACCGTTGGATAATTCAACGGATACTGTAAATATAAATAAAAATGATGTTGCACCTATGACAGACGGAACAGACCTAAGTTCAGATTTACAAAACGGTGATGTGACAATTAATACAGACGGTACATATTATATCGGTTCTGTTGATGTTACAAATATTGTGACGGTAAAAACAGGTGTAAAGGCGGATTTGACGGTTGAAAATGTAATGATGACGTCTGCAACAAGTTCGCCTATTATAATTGAATCCGGTGCAGTTGTTAATTTACACATAAACGGTACAAATACCGTTACTGCTACAAAAAGAGGTAAGGCAGGTATTAATGTGGCAGCAAATAGTATAGAGTCGGATTATTCGATTTTGACTGTTGACGGTGATGGTATTCTTAATGTAACAGGTACTGCACAAGCATCGGGAATCGGTGCGAATCTAAATCAATTACATGGTAAGATTATAATAAACGGCGGTACTATTAATGCTGTCGGAGGAATGAAAGGTACAGCTATAGGCGGAGGTGTAAAAACATCTGGTAATGTCAGCGGATGTACAATAGAAATAAACGGCGGTATCATAAATGCGAGTGCAGGACGATACGGAATAGCCATAGGCGGTGTGGAGCGTCAGTCTAATGCGGAGATTATCGTAAATGGCGGATATATTAAAGCAACAGCCGATGCTTCGGTGACTTATTCCATAGGACCGGGAAGAATGACTCCCACAACAGAACAATTTGGTGTAAATAATATATACATAAACGGCGGCAGTGTAGATGGTACGTTCAGAAGCACAGATTATGACAAAGTTCAAGATAAGTATGGAAATAAACTTAAACAAGTAGTTCTGACAATGCCGGATGCAGTTGAAATGGCAAATAAAGAAGTTACTGTCGGCTCATGGAAAACAGTAACAGACAGCGAAGCAAAGCTGTATGTATATGTAACAGAAGATACAACAAGCTATGCCTTAACATATGCCGGTAAAATATATCGTACAGACGATATAGAAAACCAAACAACACTGACAGAATATTCGGGTTCAGACTGTACATGTACAGATGCAAATTCATCAATTAAATTATCTGTACCTGATGAAATAACTGTAAATAAAATTGTCGGACAGACAAAAATCAAATTAACAACTGATTTTGAAAAATCAAGTGACTGTACTTATCCTACTCATATTCTTAATTGTACATATACATTAACAACAGCTGACGAAAATGAAACAGCAATAAGCAGTGATTTGGCAGAAGTTGTGGACGGATATATAGTTGCACATTATAAGCAGGGAACTCATAAAATTCGTGTTAAGGTAACAGCAACTTTAAATGGATATATTTTTAATAATTCAAAAGATATTTCTTTGACAGGTGATGATAAATCACAGTTTGATATTTCAAAAGGAAATATCAAAATAACAAAAAACAATGATAATAACGATATAGTAACAGTTACGGTTGGTACAACAAGCTATGATATTCCAAAGAATATGGAAATATATATAGTTCAATCAACAAGTCAAACAAGTAATGTAATTGAAGTGGTACAGGGTGCAAATCCTACCATTGTTTTAGATAATATTAATATTTTATCTCGTTCATCTATAAACAATGCATTGACGATAGGTGACGATGTTGAGCTGACCCTTAGACTGAAAGGCACAAATAAAATTGAGTCACAATCTGTAAATCTTGCGGCGGTAAGAGGTATAACGGCTACTTCAAAACTTATTGTTGAAGATTCGGGTGATAATGACGGTGTTATAACATTTAAGTCTGCAAACGGCGCCGGTATAGGCGATATGAAGCAATTTACTGTAAACAGCGGTACTGTATATGCTTATGGCGGAAATGGCGGTGCCGGTATCGGAGGCGGTAAGGACGGTTCGGGTATCAACGTACTTATAAACGGCGGTAATGTTTACGCATATGCCGATGATGATTCTGAAAGTAATGCGGCAGGTATCGGAGGCGGTACAGGCAGTGCATCGGGAACAAGCGGTCGAGGCGGAAATGTCATTGTAAACGGTGGTTATGTTAAAGCTGTTGGTAACGGCTCAGGTTACGGCATCGGTAACGGTGGAAATAAGACTCCGTACGGCGCTATTACAATTAATGGCGGAAGTGTAGACGCAACTCTCGGAACAACACCAAATAATGACCCATCATTTGATGCGTTTAATAATTCCGGAACAATTCCTGCAACTAAGTATAATCAGTATTTGGTAGAAACAACGGTTGACGGAATAACAGATGAGCAAGATGTTGAATACTCACTTGTTTCTGATAATGATACAGGTGCAGAAAAGAAAATAAAAACACGTACAGACAAAAACGGTAAGTTGTATTTGTATGCAAATGCCGGAAATCAATGGATTCGTGTATATAAAAACGGTACAACATATTACAGATATTCAAAAGTTGATTCGATGTCAAAGAATACATTTAATTGTACAAACAATACAGAGATAAGTGTTTCTTCTTTTAAAATTCCGGGTCAAATCGGGGATACTGTTATAGATAATGAGAACAGAGTAATCTCTGTAAAAGTACCTTATAACATTATATTGAAAAATATTACACCTAACATAGAATTTATCGGTGCATTTACTCAAAAAGATGCAATGAAATTTAATGATACAACATCAGCAACGTATAAAATAACGGGTAATGATAAGAGTGAAGTGACATATACTGTAAATCTTACTTTGGATTCAGAACATACTGAAAAGCAAGCCGATGTTTATGATGTTTCAAATGGCAGTGTTTATGTAACTGATCTTTATGTAACCTATGGCGGTGTACAATATAAAACCAACGATTTAGGATATGTAATAACGGGAACAACAACAGAAAATATAGTTAACCTTGATTCGGCAACGAAACTTCCGCCTGTTACATTGAAGAATCTTGATATAAAAATGTCTAATTCGGCTACTCCGATAAATATTATGGGAAATGTTGATATAACAATAGACGGTAACTGTACATTAAGATCAATGATGGGTAATGCCATTTCTGTAAAAAATTCATATTCAAACAATCCACAGCCTACTATAAAATCAACAGAAACAAATCCACTTGTCAATCTGCTTGATGTTCAAGGCGGAATAGGTGCAAATGCAGTAAATACAGAGGCGAATACGAAGCTGACAATAACAGGTGTACCGACAAATCTTACTGCTGTTACCGGAACTGCAATCGGTGGTGACGGTGAATTTATTACAGACAGCAAGACGTATATTAATATTGCCGAAAACAGTACATCAACAGTTAAAAATGCGAACGGAGATAATCTTTATCAAGTAAAAGCAACATTGAATGGTGCAAAGGGAACAGAAAATATTTGTACATATGAAGATACAGATTATTATATTGGCGACGACCATATATTGTGCTTAATGGTTCCTAACGGTTCATATAATATGAGTGTAGGCTATAGCGAAGATGATTATTCAGGTATAATAGAAGTTGACAGTGCAATGGCAGAAGGAACTTTATATTCCGTATATGTAGAGTCGGTTACTTATGACAGCTCACAAAAAGACAATAAAGGCGGTAAAGTTGACTTTACTGTTAAAGGTGTGTCAATTATAGGCAACGTTAAAATAAGAGTAAAGAGCCTGGAGGATATTCCTCTTGTTTTGGAAAGTGACGTTATTAAAGACTCAGACGGCAATTATGTTGCGTCGATAACTCTTCCGGAAAACCAAAGTGCAGAAAAACCTGTTGTCTATGAAGTATATTATGATGTTAAGAATAAAGAAACAAAACTTAAAAATAACTTAATAGTCGATTATGATAAAAGTGTGTGCAGTATAACGAATTTTGAAATAGACGGTCAGCTTGGTCAAAGTACAATTTATGAATCGGAAGACAGTCATACAATCACGGTTTATATGCCATATGATCATGAGTATCAAGATTATTATACGCCTTCAAAACTTACATATATCGGCGGAAGAATTTCAAATGACCAAGGTAAACCGATACAATATACTGTTGATATAAACGGCTATGCGAGAACAAAATATACGGTAACTGCTCAAGACGGTACAACGACTGCCGATTATATGATTAAGATATATAAAGAGGCAACTCCGGTGATTACATCTCTGAGCCTTAGAAACCCAACATCAAGTGCGGCTTCTACCGTTACGGTAAAAATAATCGGACGTGCATTGAGCAGTATAAAGAACGCGGAAAACGAGAATAACAGAAAGGTATATATTTATTCTGATGACGGACTTGATCCTGTCGAGGCAACATATGACCTTGTAAACGGTGTTGATACATATACGGCAGAAATCAATATTCCTGAAAATACAAGCGATACAGAGGATAAAATATATACATTGAAAGCTAAAATCGGCGATACCGAACAAACAAGTGTTAATTCAACTATACGAGTCCCGAGAAAAGAGCGCGGACTTATCGGTATAAATGATTTTACAATCAATAATCAAATAGGCGATACAAAAATATCGGGTGAGCAAGGTAAAAATATAAGCATTACAATGCCTTTTGACGCGGATATTACATCATTGCTGCCGAATGTTGAGCTTGAAGATATGTATGCGACATATTCGCCGGCTACAGAGCAGGACTTTACATCTGATGTAGTTTATACGGTTACAGCGGAGGATAAGGTTACAACTAAGGATTATACTGTTCATGTTGAAAAACAGGCAACACCTCAAGTGAACAGCATAACGTTTGAAGACCCTGAACAAAACTCGGAAAGCAGAGTACAGGTTCGGATTAACGGTGATAATCTTGATAATGCGGCAAATGCACTAAACCATGAAAAAACAATTACCGTAAGTGCAAAACTTGTAAGCGGTGAATCTGAAGGAAGCAGTATATCAACTGCAATCGCACAGGTTGACGAAACCGGTAATTACATTGCTACGCTTAATGTTCCGAAGAATGATAATGATACAAAGAGAGTTTATGAATTATCTGTAAGTGCTTGCGGTGAAAAACAGGATTTGTCTGGAAATACAACACTTACCGTTCCGGAAAGAAAGTCGAACAGAAAAGAATTGACAGATTTTGTTGTTTCGGAAAACCAAAGTGAAATTTCAAGAAACGGAAATAAGTTGTACTTGTATGTACCGTATAACACGAATTTAAACAATGTAATACCTAAAGTAAGTCATACTGGTGTATCATATACACCTACAGACGCACAGGATTTGAACAGTACAAAAGAATACACCGTCATTGCAGAGGACGGAACAAAAAATGTATATCAAATCAATGTATTGAGAGAAGGCGTTGCAAAGGTAAACAACGTAAACATAAATCAACCTAAAACATTTAATGATACTGATATAACAGTTGATATAACAGGTCAGTTTATACCGTATTTAAGAGATGATGAGGTTAAGGATACAATGGAGGTTGTTGCAGTACCTCGCGGTGACGGAGAAACTCAAAAGGTAATGCTTGAATATGACGGCTACGGAGGTCATGCAATCGGTAAAGTTACATTACCTCAAAATGATACAAGTGAGGATAAGAAATATGACTTTAAAATAACGATTAACGGCAGAGAACAGCAAATCGGTTTGTCGGGAATTGTTACAGTACCGCATAAAGAAAGCTGTAGAATTACAGGCTTTAGAATTAACAACCAGACTAAGGACGCCGAAATCAATGATGACGACAATACAATCACGTTGTATATGCCTTATACGACTGATTTAACGGCGTTGACGCCTAAAGTTGATATAGACGGTAAGGATTACACACCAAAGGGAACACAGGATTTCACAAACCCTGTACAATATACCGTGACAGGTGACGGAGGTGTTTCAAAAACATATACTGTAACAGTTAAGCGTTCGGGTATGCCGACAATAACAAGTGTATCGGTTTCAAAGGCTCCCGAAACATTTAAGGGCAGTGATGTTAAGGTTGAAATGTCAGGTATTTTCAACGAAAGTATGAAAGTTTATGCCGTATCGGAGGACGGAAATAGCAAGATTGAATGCCATGATGCAGTTGTCGGCGATGTAACGGACGGTTTCAGAAGTGCGTCTGCAAGTATAACAATGCCTGAAAATGATGATACTGAAAATTCAAAGAATTATACATTGGTATTTGATGTTGACGGATTTGAAAATGTATCGTATGTTCCGCTAAAAACTGTTACAGTTCCGAGACGTAAGACGAGGACTATAACTAATTTCTATGTTCAAAATCAAGTTGGCAGTGCTGATATACAGGATAAGGATGTTTATGTAAAAGTTCAGTATGATACTGACATAAGCAAGCTTACACCGAATCTCAGAATTGACGGTGACAGTTATGCGCCGGAAGGGGAGCAGAACTTTGATAACGAAACAAAGTCACTTGTATACAAGGTATCGGCGGCGGATGATGTGGACAGAGAATACACTGTACATATTTCAAGAGATGGTAAACCTACTATTAACGAGGTAAGTTATACTTCACCGGTAACGTTTAAGGGCGGACTTGTAACAGTAGGCTTGAACGGTATATTCTTTGAAGATGTAAAGGTGTATGCAGTGCCTATAAGCGGTGGTGCAAAGATAGAAGGAAAAACAATTTCATTTGAAGATAAATCAGCAACAGCAACTCTTAATATTCCTACTAACTACAATACTGAAAGTGAGCAGGAATACAGAATTGAATTTGTTATAGATGGTTTTGATACAAATTATTCAAGTGAAACAAAAATCACAGTTCCAAGACGTACGACTCGTAAGATAACTGAATTTACATTGCCTGATGTGCAAGAGGGTGAAACGAAGATAGATGGTACGGATATATATATATCATCACCGTATATCTATGATTTATCATCTGTGACACCGCAAATCACGTTTGACGCTGATGAAATATCACCGAGTGCCGATACCGCACAGAATTTCAGTAATTTGGACAATCCTGTTAAGTATACGCTTTCATCGGCGGCCGATGAAGATGTAACTTATACGGTACATATTGAACGTGTTGGTGATGATCCGTATTTGGAGAGCTTGACTGTTGACGGACAGTACGGTGAAACAGAGTATGAAGACGATAATGTAAAATTGGTGTTGAAGTCAAGTGCAAAGCTTAACAGTGTTGAACCTGTTTTGCAAATACACGGTAACGATTATTCGCCAAAAGGTGCGCAGGACTTTACAGATTCAGAAAAAAATCCTGTTGTCTACACAGTGAAAAACAAATATGGTGTAGAACATAAGTATTATGTAACGATAACAAAGAAGAGATCAAGCGGCGGAAATAAAGGATCATCAGCTACTCCTACACCGACTCAGACCGAAACACCGATAACGACAGTTGAACCGACGAATTCGCCTAAACCGAATGACGGAAATCAAACACCAAATCCAACGGAAATGCCGATAACCAAGCATGAACCGTATATAAGCGGTTATGAAGAAAACGGCGTGGTACAATTCAGACCGGATAATACAATTACTCGTGCGGAAGTGGCGAAGATATTGACGGTGCTTGACGGTGACTTTGATGTAAATAAAACATATGCTAATAAGTTCAGCGATGTACACGATGGTACATGGTATCAGAATTATATCAATTTCGCAGTAGAAAAGAATTATATTTCGGGTGATGAAAATGGCTTATGCCGTCCGGAAGATATGATTTCAAGAGCAGAATTTGCGTCTATAATCGCAAGATATATTAATATTGAACCGTTGGACGGCGAAGATAAATTTACCGATATTGCAAGATTTGATTGGTGCAAAAAGTATATAAATGCCTTGGCAGAAAAGGGAATTGTTACGGGTTATGAGAATGATGAATTCTTGCCTGATAATAAGCTTACCAGAAGTGAAGCAGTCGCGATTATCAACAGAATTACTGATAGAAAAATGACTCCTGAAATTCTTGAAAAATTAACTTGCCCGTTCAGTGATGTTTCTGAAACACATTGGGCATATAATGATATACTTCTTGCGGCTTGCGAGTATTAAAAAAGAATGACAATTTAAAAGAAGAACCATTAGTTTGGTTCTTCTTTTTTGTTTTGGGGTATTCAAAATAAAGATGAATATGTGAGTGGGGTTATTGCCACGGTGATTTTGATTAGGGATTTAACGTCTGATATAGTCTGTAGCAGCCTATACAATTTTGCAGGCGAATTTTGTTTGAAAACATTCTGTCGGAATAAAAGAAAAACCTTGTAAACATTACTGCTTACAAGGTTTGTGGTGCCGATGGTGGGGGTCGAACCCACACGATGTTGCCATCACGGGATTTTGAGTCCCCTGTGGTTTGGAGGTTTGAAAAAATGAAAGATATTTTATTAAAAAAGGATCTAATCGCTTATCTTATCCACGAAATTGAGAGAGTAAAAAAGACTACTCCACAAGAAAGTGAACTACACAATTATTCTTTTGTGCAAGGACACAAAGAGGGTCAACTCAAGGCTTTATATGATGTTTTGAACTATGTAAACGGAATTAATACTAAATACTCTGCGAAACATTCTCGGCTACGGTAATTTTGGCCGACGAGGGGCGGAGGAACTAAGTTACCTTTAAAAGACTTTCTCCGCCCCTTGACGGTCAAAAAGGGGTGGTGGTCGGGGAGGAACTACGCAAGCGAGCCGTGCGCAACGTGCAAGGCAAGCGGTAAGCGACTGCCACTCCTCAAGCGGTGGCAGATACACCCCAAACGGGCGGGCGGAAACAGCCTAAAAAGCAAGCAAAATAAAGGTATATTTATTGCTTGCCTCGTAGTTGGTTTTCAAGCAATATTGCGCCGAAAACCAATTACAATAAATATCCCTTTATTTCCTACGTAGTAGGCTACGTGGTTGCTTTTTCGGCGGACGGTCAAGACAGACTCTCCACGGAGCATACGCTCACGGCACAGGGCAAGCCTTCGACACAGCAAGACTTCCCAAGAGCGCTACACAAGCGCCAGTGCGACGCAGACGAGCGCAGTGGGCGAGGTTGCGCCGCGCCAAGCGGGAAGCGGAGCGACGTGCAGACAGAGCCGCGCACTCGTGCGGCTCGCCTGCGCGAGCGGAGCGAAACTCTTAAACTATTTTTCTTGTTTGTTTTCTTCCTTGTTTCCTGTCCCTTTTGTCGGACTGTGTTATAATTCTGCTTGAGGTGATGTAATGAAAAAAAGATTAAATGAGTGGGTTTATGAGTGGCTCGAAACCTACAAAAAAGTTATGGTCAAGCCGTCTACTTACGACAGCTATTTACAATATGCCACGCACGTTACTTGTGATAAGTCTTTGAAAAAATTAAGCAGTTCAGACATTCAAAAGCTTATTAACAATATGGTTGTTGAGGGGTTGAAGTTATCCACAATTAAGCATATGCTCACTCTTGTAAGGCAAAGTCTAAAAAAGGCTCGTTCTTTAGGCTTTATAAAAAGTCTTGCTTGTTTGGAAGATTTGGACTTACCAAAAAAACAACCGAAGAAAATAACTCCCTTACGTCCTGATGAGATAAACAAGATACTTAAAAATTCTTATCTTACGTTTTACGGCGACTTTTATAAGACTTTGCTTTATACAGGTTGTAGGGTAGGGGAAGTTATCGCTTTGAGGTGGTCTGACGTTGACTTCTTCAATGGTGTATTGCGTATCGAACACACAGACTATCGGGGAAACTTACAAGACGTTAAGACGGCTCACGGTTGCCGTCAGATTCCTTTGTATGGCGAGTTGCTCACTGTCCTTAAAGAACGCAGACGGCACGCAAAAGGTTCTGACAGAGTTTTTACCAACTCTTTAGGTCGTCCTGTTGTCTATCGTACTGCACTTGATAACTGGCATTGGTACTTAGAAACTATCGGCATTTATGAACCTTTAGGCTTTCACGTTCTGCGCCACACGTTCGCTCACACTGCACTCCGTTCGGGTGTTCCTATCAAAGTAGTATCGGCTTGGCTCGGACACGCAGACGTAAAAATAACACTTAACATTTACGACAGCATAGACGAAACAGACTTCTTAAAGGCAACAGAGCAACTCAAAGAATGTTTTGCATAAAAAAAACACACTTCGGTGTGCTTTTTTTATTCAGTAGTTTTGTTAATGGACTTGCTGAATTTCAGACCCTTTACACGTGTTAAAACGACGTTTTGCCATAATAAAATTATACCACTTACTACTGCAGTAGTCAACTGTTTTAACCTTTCATATACGGGAAATTCTCGACGTGCTTTTCTTGACAAGCTCCGTTCCAATCTGTTTTAATTTCTACATATTTGGCAAACGAAATAAGTTGACGGTCAAGATAATATCTTAAAAGTTTGTTTAATGTCTTTTGGCTTGGTATTCTCGCGCCTGTTTCATACTCTGAAATACGCGGACGTGGTATACCTGTAACTTCCGCCACTGATTTTTGCGTAAAGCCTTTATGCCTTGTTCTTGCAAGTCTTAGACCCTCTGAAAGCCTTGTAGGCTTAGCAATCCATTTCTTTCGGTTTCTGATTTTTCCCATAAAAAAATTACCTCCACAAGAAAAATTATATTACAAGTGTGTGACAACACTTGACAAATTACTCTAAAAAGAGTAACATTCTTCTTATATCGGTAACATTCCGAATTTACCGTATTCAGTTTTTGTGTTTTTTATGTTTTCGCTGATATAATTATACACGAAAACTATTAGAAAATCAACAATTTAATAGTTTTTTTTTCGTGCGCCCTTTTTTGAAAAAATGGCGGGTCTGACAGAGCCGACGCTATAAAGTCTGTTCGGTAACTTGCTTTTGCCTATGGGACAAGGTTGCAAAGCCGTCAAGAGCAATACAGTATGTACTCTTTAAAATCTATCTGGGTTGGTTGTGTTCTCTGTGTACGCCTATTGTTGGGAGAACAGACAAGCCGACAGTTGGCGCTATCGGCTCTTTAGGCTGTCCCCTGTGTTTGTGATATTAAAATGCCCTCGAAAGCTTTTGTATCACCTGTGCTATACTCCGATATACGGAATGCCGTAAGACATAGCTTGTACCGTTTCTGCGGTACTTCTATGCCCTCTCGGCTACCTCCTCAACCGGAAGCCGTATATAGGATTTTTTGGTGCCGATGGTGGGGGTCGAACCCACACGATGTTGCCATCACGGGATTTTGAGTCCCGCGCGTCTGCCAATTCCACCACATCGGCAAATTACCCAATTATAATACCATAAATATCTTCTAATGTCAAGACTAAAATCAAGAAATAAGTATTTTTTCTATTCCGCCGATATATTTTTTGAAAAGTCTTGCGATAAAGCCTACAAGAATAGCGGCAACAATAGTTCCTTCACGGACGCCGTCAAGGTGTTTGAACATTATAAACGATAAAATTGCCGCAATTACTGTCATAGACGAATCGAATGCGATTTTGGTTTTACCGAAATCGGTACTGAACACATCGGAAACCGCTCTGACGGTTGCCTCACCCGGTAACATTGCGACGTTTGCGACCATTTCCATAAACACACCGAAACCGAGAATTAAACAGCCTACTATAAGTGATACAACTTTCATAGCATATGTTTCGGGCTGCATAAATCCGAGCAATGACATTGTTAAGTCAATGAAGAATGAAAACAATGCGATAATCGGCAGCTGCAACAAGTTTTGAAGTTGAAAATTACGTCTTAAAAGAATTACTTGAAGAATTATAAGAAAAATATTAAAAACCAACGTAAACATTCCGACTGTCGGCGTAAAACCAAGACTTAGAGTGTAGGGGATACTTGTAATCGGTGAAGTGCCGAGTCCGGTTTTTGTGATAAAACTTACGCCGAGTCCGCTGGCGAAAAGTCCCGCAAGTAAAAATATGTATCGTTTTATTAATTCTGTTTTGTTTGTCACTGTAATTCCTCCGTATTTGTCATATTATTGCATATTTTAAAAAATGTATTGATAAACTGCTCCTTTTCACTTTCTGAAATTCCGCTCAAAATCTCATTTTCAACTTTTTCAAAAGTATCATTCACTATTTCTTGAAGCCGTTTGCCCTCATCGGTCAAATACACATATAAAGAACGCTTGTTTCCGTCCTTTATTTGACGTATAATAAGCTTTTTTTCTTCCATGCGTGACAGTATGCCGGTAAGCGTTGCCGGCTCGATTTGACACCCTGTGGCGATTGATTTTTGTATGCAACCGTTATGCTTACCTAAATAGTCAAGCACTTTCGGCTGACCTGCCGTGAGTTTATAGGGGGATAGAGCGTCCAATACCTTTTTTTGAAACAATGATTGGTTTACCATTATCATATAATGAAAACTTTTATCCATAAAACACCTCTATTATTAGTATGCTAATAGTTAGCTTGCTAACTATTATAACTCTGTATGCGAATTTTGTCAATAGGCAAAATAAAAACCTAAACTCTTTTGAGTTTAGGTTTTTTATGAATTACGAAATTTGTTTTTGCAATGTTTCATATAAACTTGTTGTATATATACCTGCACCGCCACCTCTTGAATAGTTAAAGAACAATATTTTATTCAAAAGTTCGTAAAAATCTGCCCTTGATATAGGCGATTGTGCGTTTGCGGTATCTTCTGTATCGATAAAGCTTCTTTCGTAAGCGGTGCTGTAAATATCGCTTGGCTCGCTCAGTCTTATTTCTTTGATTTGAGAGCTGCAATCGTATGTACTGCCTGTCATTCGTATGGCATAAGTCAATGCTTGAAGATTGGTGAGATTATCTTCAAGCTTTAATTCTGCTATATCATCAAATGTCAGCAAGTTTCGGGAATGAAGATGAATAAGTAACTTTTTTGATGAATCGTCAATATTGTTCAGGCTTTCAAATTTATCATACGAATACCAACGATTAAAATACGACTCGCTCGGCATTGTATAAAATTTTTGTATTGTGTTGAGTGCCTCTTGAGTTGTGATGTATTCGCCTTTGTTTAAATCGTCATCTGAAATAATGCCGAATTCAATTAGCGGAGTTAAATCTCCCTTTTTGTATTGGGTGATGTGGACTTCTCTGTTGTCGCTGTCCCAAGTGATGTTTAAACGAAAGGCATTTGCAACATCGGAAAGCGGAATATATGTGGAGTCATTGATTATTTGCGGTGCGACTTCAAGAGGATTTTTATAGCTATGTGTGTTGCCGTTATATATGATGTCACGAGTTGCCTGCGTGTCACCGATTGTTAGATGTAATGTAGTTTCATCTTTTGCGATTGTAACCTTTTGTGCGTCACCGTCCCAATCTACATTGTAGTCAAGATATTCCAAGATAGCACGTACAGGTACAAGGGTGCGGTCGTTTTCGATAATTATGGGTGCGTCTGTAACCATTTCTGTATCGTTAACATACACTTTCACGTCATTGTCAGCCAAAGCGCATGGCACGATTTGAGCAGTAAGAGCAAGTGCGGAAAGCAGGCTTATAATTTTTTTCTTCATAACAACATCTCCTTTTCCGAAATTTACAATATTTATAATCGAATTATATCATATCGAACAGATTTATGTCAATAATTAACTGTAAAATAACACAAAAAAATACTGTCCTCTCATTTTGAGAGGACAGTATAATTAAATCGAATTAGTAAACTCTTACTGCACCTGCGTATTGAGAAATACGGTATTCTGTATTGATTGAAGAAATCTTAACAACGTCACCTGTTTGAGGAGCGTGAATCATATTTCCGTTACCTACATAGATACCAACGTGGTGAATGTTTCCGCCCTTGCCGAAGAATACAAGGTCACCCGGTTGTAGGTTGTCGCGACTTACATAAGTTCCGTTATTTCTTTGGTCTGCCGCTACACGGCTTACGCTGATACCGTTCTTTGAACATACATACTGCACAAGACCGCTGCAGTCGAAACCTGATGGGGAAGTACCGCCCCAAACATACGGAACACCAAGATACTGCATTGCTGTGTTTACGATAGATTGTCCCTTTGATGAAGATGACGGAGCCGACTGTGTTTCTTCTGATTGTGAAGATGCTGACGGTGCAGATGTTGCAACGTTGGCTGCGGCTGCGTTTTGCTTGGCAATTCTTTCTGCTCTTTCAGCGGCTGCCTTTGCGTCTGCAATTTCCTGTTGCTTTTGTGCGATAGTGTCTTTTTCTATCCATTCACCTGTGAATTGAAGGGAAGTATTGATAACGTAACCTTCTTTATAGTCATCACCGTAGCAAATTTTTATAAAATCATTTTCACCGCTTAGTACATATACATAAGTACCGTCTGAAAGTTCTTCTATAACATCTGCGTCAGTGTTTGCTGCACTTCTTACTCTTACAGATTCGCCTGAAAGTGTAACTTGAGCAATTCTGTAATTAGTATAACTCTTTTTAGCCTCATCTGCAAGGTTTTTATCTTGAGTTATTGATTCACTTGGAACATAACCTGTCTTACCGCCGTTATAAGCTATTTTGTACCAACCCTCTGAGTTTTCCATAACTTCAACTTCTGTACATACTTCGACTTTGTCGATAACGTTAGCCTCGTCTGATGGAGTTTCTCTTACGTCAAGTGAACCGTTTGAGATAAGTACATAGCCAAGAGGGTAAAAACTCTTTGCTGCAATTTCGCTTTCTTCTGCTGTATTTTCCGCAGAAGTTTCTGTAGGTTCTGTTGAAATCTCGGCAGTACCTTTAACTGCGTCTGTAATATCCTTTTGAGCGATTGTTATGCTCTGCTCTGCTGCTGCCGCATTTATTCTTTGTTCTCTTTCTGTTTTTGAATTGTTTAAGCCGGATGCTTGTGCTACTGCAAGTGAACTTATCATTGCTACTGCTATTACAGCAATAAGTGAATGCTTAAAGTTCTTCATAAAATAAAACCTCCTAATGATTTAAGTTTTCTTAACGATTACTTAAATTGCATTTGTATTTCTAACATATTTCTAAAACATTACAAACAGGATTATACACCACATTAAACCATTTGTCAACACTTTTTTAATCGTATCGTATTCTTTTTGTAACAATTCAGTAATAAAACAGTAGCTTTTGTAACATAAAACGAGGGGTAAAATGTTCAATATGTCGCATAAACAGTGTGTTTTACACGTGAAATAATGTAAAAGTGTACAAAATTCAAATAATTCAAAAATTACAGAATTTCAGCCTAATATTACAGGCAGATTACGCGCAAAGTATGTTTCTTTGTAAAAATCGGTGCATTTATATTACAAACTCGTTACAAAGATTACAAAAGTTACATTGCCGTTGTAAAGAAAACTGCGATTTGATATAATTAAAGTATACAAGGAGTAAGAAATATGGTTGAATATATTAAAATCGCCGTATTCTTTTCGATTGGGGTGTATATTTACGAACGCATAGACATTGCGTTTGCATTAATTTTTCTTTTGTCCCTTATAATGGTATTGACAGTTGTGTCGGTTTTTAAACATAAATTCAATACAAAAATACTTGTTATGATGACGGCGCTTGTTATGGGCACAGTTCTTTGCAATGCCCAAGTAAGCGAAAATGCGCATGATTTGTATAAGTATGAAGGGCGGTATGTGACTGCCGTCGGGCGCGTGTGCGAGATACCGCAGGACAGTGAAGAAGATGAAAATGTACGATATGTAATTGATGTGCGTAAAGTAAATAATGAAAAGGTAAGGGATAAAATCCTTCTTACTTCCGATAATAAGCTGGAATACGGTGATACTGTAACTTTCAGCGGATTTATCAACGAACTTCCTGAAAAATTGAATAGAAATGGCTTTGATTATAAGAAATATTATAAAAAATTGGGGATTTTCTTTAAATCATATAGCAGTGAAGTTAAACTTTCGGACGAAGTGATAAAAGATTATTCACCATATGCGATTAACAATTCGTTTAAGAACTCAATTTCAAAATTAATTGACAAGCATTACAAGGGCGATTACAATGCGATAATGAAAGCTGTGCTGATAGGGGATAAAAAAGAATTTTCGGACGATTTTGATAAGATACTTACCAAAACGGGTACGAAAAGATATTTTTATTCTTCGTATCTTCATATAATGCTTTTAATGTCCTTAATAACGCTTGTTTTGGGCATATTCAAAAAGAGGACACGCGATATTTTGACGGTGTTTCTTCTTATTATATATGCTTTCGCAAATGCAAACAATACCGTTTCGGTCAGATTGGCTGTGATGATATCGGTAATTATATTTACCGAAAGTAAATTCGGACGTAAATATTATCCGGATATAGTCGGTATAACGTTGCTTGCGGTCGGAGCGGCAAATCCGATAATGCTGTTTGACGCAGGATTTGTGATGTCGGTGCTGTCGGCAATTATGATATATTACTTTTACGACTGTGTGCACGGTAAACTTAAATTTATACATATAAAATACATTCGCAGACTTTTTGCGATAGGCATAATTTGTACAATCGGACTTTTGCCTGTTTCAGCGTACTTTTTCGGTGCTGTTTCGATATATTCTATTGTTTTGTCAATAATAATGTTGCCTTGTGTGACGGTGATTATGGTGCTTGCACCGATTTTGCTTGTAATGCTTGCGGTATTCAACACCGCACCGCTGTTTAAACAGGCGGTTGACTGTGTGCTGTTTATACTAAAACTTGTGCCGACAATTTCATATAAACTCGGTCTTGTATCGCATACAGTTGCAAAACCGAATTTGTTATTACTTATTATATACACTCTTGCCGTTGTCGGCGGAGTGAAATATATTAAGAAGAAAAACAGTCAAATGCGTATTGCGATTTTTGTTTTGGCGGCATTGATGACTTCATATGTAATAGGCGAAGTGATTAGTACAAATAATGTGGAAATTACATTCGTCAATGTCGGTCAGGGTGACGGTGCGGTAATTCAAGCACCGTACCGATTTAATGTGCTTATAGACGGCGGCGGTGGTAATTCGTATTCTGATTACAACCCCGGTGAAAAGGTGTACCTTGATTATCTTGAAACAGAGGGGATAACAAAGGCAGACAGTGCGTTTGTTAGTCATTATCATCAAGACCATGTGCAGGGAATTATAGCGGCAATGGAGAATATAAAGGTAAGAAATTTATTTCTGCCCGATAATATGGAGGGCAGTGAATGGCGTGTGGCACTTGAAAATACCGCAAGGGAAAACGGCACGACAGTGCATTACATTTCACAGGAAACACTTCTTACTTATAATAACGGAATGACAATAAGAATTATTCCTCCGTCAAATAAGACAGGGTTAAGTGATGATGAAAATGATACTTCATATGTGTATTACGTTGAGTATAAAGGTTTTTCTGCAACATTTACAGGTGATATGTCAGCATTTGCCGAAAAGAATTTGATTGATGACGGAAAAGCAGACAAAACGAACTTGTTAAAGGTTGCACATCACGGCTCGAATACCGCAACGTGTGAAGAATGGGTTGAAAAATTAACTCCCGAATATGCGGTTATAAGCGTCGGTGAGAATAATCCATATAATTTGCCGAATGACGATGTACTTGAAAGACTGGAAAATGCACAGGTTTTTCGTACTGATTATGACGGCGATATAAAATTTATAATACATAAAAACGGCAGTGCCGAAACTGATATATATAATAGGAGATAAGAATGGCGGAAAAGAAAAACGGAAATTTGTTAAAACTGAAAAAACAGCTTAAAGAGGGTATTTTAGCGCCTTTGTATGTGTTTTACGGTGAGGAGGATTACCTGCGTGAAATGTACGTTGATAGGGTAAAAGACTGCGTTCCGGACGGCGGATTCCCCGACTTTAACCACATAAAAATTGAAGGCCGTGACGTTGCGTTTTCGGAATATGACGATGCATGGGAAAGCTTCCCGATGATGGCGGATAAAAAGCTGATACACATTAAGGACAGCGGTATTTTTCAGTTGAAAAGCGGAAAAGATGAGGCATCGACAGAAGAAAAAAAGGAATTTTGGACCGAAAAGTTTAAAAGAATATCTGACGATACAGTCGTGATTTTCGATGAAACAGCGGTTGATAAAAGAAGTGCTTTGTATAAGGCGGCGGCAAAGGTCGGCTCAGTGGTTGAATTTACTTATTTGAGTGAGGCTGACCTTGTGACGTGGGTTGTCAAGCAATTTCTGAACGCAAAAAAGAAGATTTCAAAAGAAAATGCGTATTACCTTATAACCATATGTGACAGTGGTTTGGCGAGTATTAATAATGAAATTAAAAAGCTGATTGATTTTTGTGATGAAGAAATATATAAAACCGATATTGACAGAGTTGTTTCAAAGTCAATGGAAGTTATCGTTTTTGAACTCACTGATGCGATTATGCTCGGCAATACACAAAAGGCAATGGAAACGCTTGCTGATTTAAAAACGGTCAAAGAAAATGTGTTTACGCTTATATATTTAATGCTTTCGACATTTGAAAAAATGCTTCGTGTAAAATTAATGAACGGTGCGCCACAAGCGGAGGTGGCATCGGAAATAGGCGTTCCGTTGTTCGTTGCAAGAAAATATATAAACAGCACAAAAGGCTTTTCGGAGGATTCGCTTGTTTGGATGGTAAGGCGAGTTGCGGAGATTGACTTGGCGATAAAAGAAGGACGTATTGAAGATTGGAATGCATTGGAACAATATGTTGCGGAATGTATTTACAGAAGTCACAGATAAAATTTATATAAAAAGAGGGAGAAATTATGAAAAAACAACTTATTGCAGTGGTATCTGCGTTGGCAATGACGTTTACGTCATTACCGTGTGTGAGCATTGCGGCGGAAATTGTGCCGAAACCCGTTTTACAGTACACGTTTGACGGAAACAAACAGCTTGCCGACCAAAACGGCAAGAATGAATTGAAACTGTCGGGCGGTGCAAGTGTAACTGATGACGGTAACAAGGGTAAAGGTCTTTTGCTTGACGGTACGGACGGCTATGCCGAATTGCCGGATAATATTCTGTCAAGCGATATGACGATTACAACGTGGGTGAAGATTAATAAATTCACAACATGGGGCAGAGTTTTCGATTTTGGTACTGACTCAAACCAAAACTTTTTCTTTGCACCGTACAGCGGCGGTGCTTCAAGAGTGGAGATAAAAAACGGTGCAACCGTTGATACAATGGATTGTACGCAGGAAACCGCAAAAGATTGGGTAAACTATGCGATAACAATTAAAGGCGATACCGTTTCATATTACAGAAACGGCAGACTTATAAAGAGTAAGTCGGGTATAAAGGATATATCCGAACTTACAAACACTGCTAATTATATAGGTAAGTCGCACTATGACGGTGACGCATATTTGTCGGCGGTAGTGGACGATTTCAGAGTTTATAACACCGCACTTTCACAGGACGAAATATTAAAAGTTATGTCTGACGGTGAAATAAATGCCGATGTTATGCTTGATTCCTATGCGATAAACGATGAACAGATTGTGACAGGCGACAGTATAACTTTACCGCAGGCGGACGGTATCGTGTGGAATGAAACAGATAATCTTGGATTGGTAAATGTTGAAACAGGTGAGGTTAAGCATAATAAAACCGCCGAAACAGTAACACTTGTGCAGTCATACGGCAACACAGAAAGAGAGTATACACTGTATGTGACGGGCAGTGAGGAAGATCCTTATTCGATTAATATTGACGCTTCGGACAGAAGTAAGGACGTTTCGGACGATATGTGGGGATTGTTCTTCGAGGATATTAACTCTGCCGCAGACGGCGGACTTTATGCGGAAATGGTGCAAAACCGTTCTTTTGAAAAGAGTGATGAAAAAGAAGGACATTTATATAATTGGGGACTTTATTCAATATATAAAGAGCCTAACAGAGAGGACGGCAAATATTATACCGCCGAAAATATACAGGTTAAAACAGATAAACCGATGAACGAAAATAATCCTACATATATTACCATTCCGAAAGGTGAAATGATTTGTAATGACGGTTTTTATGACGGAACCGAATGGGATTGCGATAAAGGTACATCTTTCAGCGGAATGAAATTTAAAAATGGCGAAAAATATGATTTTTCGGTATATGCACGCGGCGAGGGTGAACTGACGGTGTCGTTGGGAATTGTAATAGATGAACATAAGGCTAGTTTTGAGGTTGAACCTTTTAATGAGGCTGCTGCCGTTATAAAATGTAATTCAAAAGACGATTGGAAAAAGTATTCTGTTACATTCACTGCTGACGAAGAACTTGAAAGTGACGGCAGCGGAATTATTGTTACAAATACAGGCGACAGTGACCTTGATGTAGATATGGTATCGCTTATGCCGGAGGATACATACAAAGGGCACGGCTTGCGTAAGGATTTGATGGAACAGCTTGAGGCAATGCACCCTAAATTCTTGCGCTTTCCGGGAGGTTGTGCCGTTGAGGGACAGACGATGGATACGGCTTGGAACTGGAAAGATACAATCGGTGATGTGTCGGAGCGTAAGGAAATGATAAACATATGGAATCCGTCTGCGACAGAGCCGTATATGATGACTTATGGACTTGGTTTTTATGAGTATTTCCAAATGTGCGAGGACTTGGGTATGGAGCCTGTTCCGATTTTGAATTGCGGTATTGCGTGTCAAGTCCGCAGCGGAAGTGCGACGGACGAAGAACACCTTGTTCCTATGGACAAATTACAGCCGTATATTGACGATGCGCTTGACCTTATCGAATTTGCAAACGGTACTGATGAAAGTAATGAATGGGTGCAAAAGCGTATTCAAATGGGACATAAAGAGCCGTTTAATATGAAGTACATAGGTATCGGAAATGAGCAGTACGGCGATATTTACTTTGAAAGATACGAAGAATTTGCAAAGCAGATACACGAAAAATATCCCGATATTAACCTTGTAACAACGTCAGGTACTGCGTCAAGCGGAAGTTCAAATGACCTTGCATGGAATTGGGCGAATGAGCATGAGGAGCTTGCCGACCGTATGGACGAGCATTATTATGAAACAGCCGATTGGTTCAGACAGCACGCTTACAGATATGATAATTACAGACGTGACACAAATACAAAGGTATTTTTGGGTGAATATGCGTCAAAGGGTAATGCTTGGTATAACGCACTGTCAGAGGCGGCATTTATGACAGGTCTTGAAAGAAATGCGGACGTTGTGCGTATGGCGAGCTACGCGCCTATGTTTGCGAAGTACGGCAATACACAGTGGTCGGCGGCGGATATGATTTGGTTTAATAATTCGGATTACGTTCTTACACCGAATTATTACGTTCAGTCACTGTTCTCAAATAATCAAGGCAATTATTCTTTGCCGACAGAGGTTAAACTGAACGGTATCGAAAAAGACGATGCACTTAAAGGCGGTGTTGCAGTTGGAAGTTGGGGAACACATAATGAATTTAAAGATATAAGATTATATTCGGGTGATACTATCGGTGTATTGACGCCAAGTGAGTCTGAAGAATATGATGATGAGGACGATTATAACTTAGATGAAGAATATGATGAGGACGATTATAATTTAGAAGATCGGGGTTGGAAGATTGGCAAAGGCGAATGGACAATGAATAAAGAAGGCGCACTTGTCCAATCCTCTGATGAAACAGGTGCGATATGTTATTTCCCGTATCCGGATAACAGACAATATACTTTGTCGCTTAAAGCACGCAAATTGAGCGGAGGCGAGGGTTTCCAAATAGGAGTTGCGGCAGATGATGCATTGAATTATTACAGAGTTAATATAGGCGGTTGGGGCAATACAACCGCAAAGGTACAGCACATTGTAAACGGTGTAACTTCTTCTTCCGGTAACGTTGCGGAACAGTCATATGTCGGTAACGTGCATATAAATGATAATGAATGGTATGACGTTACGGTTGAAGTGACTGATGATGAAATCAAAGCATATTTGAATGATGAATTTATATGCTCATATAAAAAGCCTAAGGAATACGGTCCTGTGTATTCGTCAAGCGTGTATGATGAGGAAACAGGTGACGTTATCGTTAAGGTTGTCAATACAATGGACAGTGACGTAAATATCGGAATGAATGTATCGGGCGAAACGGTAACGTCAAATATCGCAAAGACAACTGTTATGTCGGGCGATACAAATTTGGAAAACAGTCTTGATAATAAAAATGCAATCGTACCGAAAGAAATCGAACTCACAAACGCAAGCAATAACTTTACATATAATGCACCTGCCGATTCATTCAGTATTATAAGACTTAAAACAGGAAACGGTGGAAGTAAGGCGTATATTTCGGGATATGAGGACGGCACGTTCAGACCGGATAATACAATAACCCGTGCTGAGGCGGCGGCAATTATAGCAAGATGTTCGTCTGATTTTGACGAAAATAAGACGTATTCAAGTGATTTCACTGATGTGTTGGGTGATGAATGGTATGCGAATTATGTCGGATATGCCACTGAAAAGGGGTATATTTCGGGTTACGATGGCGGTCCATTTAAGGCTGACATAGATATAACACGTGGAGAATTGGCAGTTATTTTGAGTAAATACGGCTCGTTTGACGGAGACGGAATTTGTACAGAATTTTCAGATGTGCCAAATAATTATTATGCAACAGGATATATTAAAGCATTGTATGATGAAAATATTGTAAGCGGATATGAGGACGGCACGTTTAAGCCTGATAATTCAGTAACTCGCGCGGAGGCGGTTACAATGATGAATAAAGTGCTTGATAATCCGATAGCGGAAAATGCAGAAAATCCGTTCGGTGATGTTTCACCAAATCATTGGGCGTATAATCAAATTATGACCGCAGTACAGGGAAAGTAGCGGACTGTCTCATATGGTATAACGTGGGATAACAATAAAATGCCACCCCTCAGTCAACTGTGTTGACAGCTCCCCTCAATGGGAGCCAAAAGCCTCTCCTTGAGGAAAGGTGTCACGAAGTGACAGAGAGGTGGCAGATGCGATATAACGAAAGTAGGGGACAGCACCTCGACGTCCCACATATGCTAACCGTAGGGACGACCATTGGTCGCCCGTTGAAGAAAACACAAAAAGGGCGACCGATGATCGCTCCTACGAAAGCCACTCTTTAAAGGAGAGGTGGCAAAAATAAAAGGAGAAACACAATGAAAAGAGAAGATATAAACATACGTGATCCATTCATATTGCCGTATGAGGGCAAATATTACCTATACGGATCGCGCGGAAGTGAAGTGTGGGAGGACAATGCGACAGGGCTTGACGTATACGTCAGTGAAGACCTTGAAAATTGGTCTGAACCAAAAGAGATATTTACGCGAACGGCAGATTTTTGGGCGGACAGACATTATTGGGCGCCTGAAGTTTATGCGTACAACGGCGCGTTCTATATGTTTGCGTCATTCAAATCGGCGGACAGATGTCGTGGAACTATGGTATTAAAGGCAGACAAGCCGGACGGCAAATTTACGGTACACAGTGAGGGTACAATTACACCGCCGGATTGGGAATCGCTTGACGGCACGTTATACATAAGCAAAAGCGGTAAGCCGTATATGATTTTTTGCCATGAATGGGTACAGGTAAATGACGGTGAAATGTGTGCGATTGAAATGAGTGCAGATTTAAAAAGAGCAGTCGGTGAACCGATTTTGTTGTTTAAAGCGAGTGAGGCGAGCTGGATTGCCGAGGCACAGAAAAACAAAGGTATATACGTTACGGACGGTCCGTTTCCGTACAGATGTGCTGACGGTACGTTACTTTTGTTATGGTCAAGTATGGGCGAAGAAGGATATACAGAGGCTATTGCAGTGTCGGATAATGGCGACATAGACGGTAATTGGGTACAACGTGACGAACTGCTGTTTAAAAAAGACGGCGGACATGGTATGATTTTCAAAACGTTTGATGACAAATTACTGCTATTGTTACATTCGCCGAACAAGCATCCGCTTGAACGTCCTGCGTATTTTGAACTTGAGGATAAAAACGGAATGTTGTATGTGAAATAGGGGAAAAGTGATGAAAAAAACAATATCTATAATTATAAGTATTGCGATGTGTGCAATGCTTGCGTCCTGCGGCGGTGTGAAGAACGAAGTATCCGATACAGAACAGCCGACGCTCATGGATACAATGAGCCTTGAAGAAAAAGTCGGACAAATTCTGTTTGTGCGTTGCGTTGATGACGAACAAACAGATGATTTAATGAGTATAAAACCGGGCGGAATATTGATGTTCGGACGTGACTTTGAGGGACTTACAAAAGACGAAGTAAAAGAAAAAATACAGAGTTATCAAGATAAAAGCGACATACCGCTTATAATCGGTGCGGACGAGGAGGGAGGAACGGTTGTAAGAGTAAGTTCAAACCCTAATCTTGCACCCGAAAAATTCAAGTCACCGCAAGAGATTTACAATGAGGGCGGAATGGACGCAGTAGTTGAAAATGCAACGGAAAAATCGGAACTCCTTTTGAGCTTGGGAGTTAATATGAATCTTGCACCCGTTGCGGACGTTTCGACAAATCCGTCTGATTATATGTATGACAGAAGTCTTGGACAAAATGCGGAAGTTACGGCTGATTTCGTTTCAAAGACGGTAACGGCAATGAATAACGCAGGGATTATGAGCGTATTAAAGCATTTTCCCGGATATGGCGGTGTAGGCGGTGACAGTCATCAAGGCACTGTTTATGACGACAAAACTGCCGAGAGTATACGCGAAAACGACTTGCTTCCGTTTAAAGCCGGAATTGAGGCAGGTGCAAGCAGTGTGCTTGTGGCACATAATACGGTCAATGCACTTGATAGTGAAAACCCCGCGTCACTTTCGCCGACAATTCACAATATGCTTAGAGATGAGTGCGGTTTTGACGGTGTTATAATGACAGACGACATTGCTATGGGTGCAGTCGCAGATATGGAGAATGTGTACGTTAAAGCGGTAAATGCGGGTAATGATTTACTTATAACGACCGATTATCAAACAGGTTATAATCAGATTTTAAATGCGGTTAAATGCGGTGGAATCAGTGAAGAGACACTAAACAGTGCAGTAGAGCGAGTGCTTAAGATGAAAGGGCAAATATAAAACAAAGGCTGTCGAAATCGACAGCCTTTTATAATGTCTGTAATTTATCAGCCTTTGATTAGATTTTCGTAATCGTCCTCAGGCATTGGCTTTGCACAATAGAAACCTTGAATTGTATCGCAATGCATTTCTTTCAATAAATCGTATTGATTTTTTGTTTCAACACCCTCTGCCGTAACCGACATTTGAAGTGTATGTGCAAGCGATATTGTGCTCAAAACAATGGCCTTTGACTTATCGTCTGTTTCCAGTTTATCGACAAAACGTTTGTCAAGTTTAACGATGTCACAAGGCAGAAGATTAAGCATATTAAGTGAAGAATATCCGCTGCCGAAGTCATCAAGCAAAACTTTAATTCCATGCTTCTTACATTGTTTTGTAAGCGAAATAAGTAAGCTTTCGTTTTCTGCAAGAATACTTTCGGTAAATTCAACTTCAATCAGATTTAGCGGTATTCCGTATTTTTCAACTGTTTTGATATGATCCTCAACAAAGTTTTCGTCCAATAACTGCAAGAGTGATACGTTTACCGATATTGGCGAAACGTCATAGCCTAAATCGAGCCATTTTCTTATTTTGGCACAAGTTTCTTCAAGTACATATTTGTCAAGCTTAACAATATCGCCGTTCTTTTCAAACAGCGGTATAAACATACCTGGTGAAATTATTGTTCCGTCAGGCTTTTGCCAACGTACAAGTGCCTCTGCACCGTTGAATTTGTTTGCGTTAATATTGAATTTAGGTTGGAAATAAACCTTAAATTCTTTGTTTTTAATAGCATCCTCAAAGCCGTTTTCAATCGTTTTCTGCATCATAATATCATTACGTTGCTTTGAAGAATATATTGCATATTGCGATTGTGAGGACTGTCCTTTCAAATGCTTTTGTGTTATTCTTGCACGATTAAGCATTGAATTTATCTTCATATCTCTGTCATCCACAAGATAAATTCCGACAGATACCGTCATATTATATACACCGCCTGCCGGACTGTATAATTTAAGCGAGTTAAAGAAATCTGCGCAAGCGTTATCTAACGACTTAGTATTGTCGTATGTGATTAATGCGACAAAGTGGTCGTCAAAAATTCTTGAACACAATTCTTTTGGCTCAAGTCGCTTATAAATGGCAGACCACAAAAATTTTAAAGCTCTGTCGCCTTCGTCATCACCGAAAAAGTCATTGATATATTGGAAATTGTTTATATCAAGGTTAATTAAAGCATAATTTTCATCGGGATTGTCTTTCAGTGTTTTCTCAGCCTCTAAAACAAATTTTGTATATGACATACCGCCTGTAAGACTGTCAACGTAAGCCATTTCCTCAAGCTGCTTTTGACTGGTGGTTTTTGCTTTGATTGCCGTATGCAATAGGTAGAAAAATACGACTGAGCAAAATACGATGAACAGGTAACAGCATATAAGAATTTGAGTTGTGTACTTTGTTACAACGTTTTTTGGCACAACGGTAAGTATGTACCAGTCGTTTATATTAAGCGGTGTATAATAAATGTATTTTTCAATGCCGTTAAGCATTATTATTCCGTCTGATTTACCTTCTTTTAAATCGGCTTGCATTTGCTGTATGGCACTGTCATTTTTGCTTGACGCTTGACTCATTTCGTCAAACAGATTGTCGAATGTCAATCCGAATGAACCGTTATGAGATGAACCGACAATTCTTTTTCCGTCACTGTCAATGACGTAAGAATATCCTTTGTTTTCAAATGTAGGCGTTGAAATTGAATCTGCATATCGGGAAGTCAGATATGTAGAGAAAATTACGAATTTATTTTCGCCGTCTATTCTTATGGGTGTAGTGCATACAAGAAATGTAAAATCATTATATGAATCGCAAAAGAATTTAGTTTCTTCGCTGTTAAAAGCCTCTTTTGTATTAGGAAATTGCGATAAGTCGATTTCGACTCCGTTTATGTCGGTAAGCTTGCCGTCAGGTGTTACAATTCCTAAAAGATGCTGTTGATCATCGATTCGGCTATGCTTTAAAAATGTAAGAATATCGTCAAAAGAGGCATAACCCAATTTTTCTATATAAGATGCCGCATTTTCTATGATTTTTGCATCTCTTCCGAGTTCAAGACTGAAAATAGTCTGATTTTGGTGTGAAATTTCAGAAAGAGTAGAAATCGTTCGTTGATTTGCCGCATAGGTAATATAACTGGCATAGCTGATTATAACAATAGCAATAGTGACAAGCAGGGCAATTGGAAGTCTCAATCTTTTTGGTATTGTTTTTTTATACATATATTCTGTGCCTCCCCAAAAAAGAAAATATGAATAATTATATAATTATATTATCATAATTGGCAGAACAGTGCAATAATTTCAAATAAAAAAACACATATAAATGTGTTTTTTTGGAGATTTTACACTAATATATATCCGATAATGAGTCGATGTTTGTGCGGTCAAACATAATCGGGTCGCCGAGTATTATTTCGCTTGCATTGTCCTTGTCAGCGGTGATTGTCTTTTCGCCGAGTGAACCGGCGGTAAATGTTTCACCTATGCTGCCTGTTATTTCATTTTCGTCAAGGGCTTTAAGCGTGTAGGCGGTAAGGTAGCCGAGATCGGTCGTATTCCATATGTACAATCTGTCGCACGTTCCGTCTTTTATGTATTCGGATAATTCACTCGGAAAACCAAGTCCTATAAGATTTACATCCTTGCCGGATTCTTTAAGCGCTTTGGCGGCGGAACTCAAGCCTATTGTCGTAGGAACGATAATAGTTTTAATAGCGTCATTTTGCAAAAGATATTGTGTTTCCGTGTAAGATTTGGTTGCATCATCATCGCCGTAAGCTATTTCGATAAGAGGCATATTGCTGTATTTTTCGGGATTTTCTTCTATTTCGAGCTTTAGATAGCGTATCCATTGATTTTGATTCGGTGCACTGCCTGTGGAAGTTAAAATCGCAAAACCGCCTTCACCGTTTGAAACGTCATATGCACTCTTTATAAAATTTCGTCCGAGTACTTCCGGATCGGCTTGTTGAATATGCGTTTTTCTTGAAATTGAATTTACGGGTGCATCAACCGATATTACTTCAATGCCTGAATTCAGAGCCTCGGTAAGTGAAGATTCAAGTGCGTCGGCATCGTTGGCGGAAATGGCAATTCCATCCACGTTATTATCTATAAGTTCGTTTATAATTTCAATTTGTTTGTCGACAGTTGCGGAAGTAGGCGCTTTGTATATCGCTTCAATGCCTATTTCGTTGCAGGCACTTTCAAAACCCTCAAAAACTTTTTGGCTATACGGATTTTGTATATCTTTTCCGACAAAAGCATAGACGGTTTCATTTGCTGATTTCTCCGAAGGAGAAAGAGTCGATTCGCTCTGCGGAACAGAACACGCAGTAAGCAATGAAATGCTTATCGCCAATATAGAGGGAATTGAAATTAACTTTTTTATATATTTCTTCATAAGTGTTTCCTCCTCTAAGTCATACATTTTATATTAGTAATATTATACACCATAAAAACATAAAAATAAATATAAATATCAGTCAAAAATAACCAAAAAAAATCTTTTTTAAAAAAATAAATTCAAACTTTCGGTTGAAATTTATCTTTTTTTCTTTCATTTTAAAAAGCTTATTTGCTATGTAATCAGCTATTTTTCTGCATTTCTTGTACTTTCTTATGCTAACATATTTCACAATTAATTGCAATAGCTTTCTTTATTTTTCATCTTTGTAAACAATTTTTTACTTCCTTTTTGCTCCATTTTGCGGGGTTTTTTGTTAAATTTTTATCATTTTATCATTTTGTTTAATAAAACACATGATTACCTATAACTGTTCCTTCTATAATGCCGTTATTCACACGAAAATACAGACAATTTGTTGTGCTCATTCCACCCAGAACCGCCTGTGCCGCACTCATACAATCGGAATCGACTCCCTGCTCCAGACGGTATGCAAGACGACCGCTGGCAACCGGAGAGAACTGCCCTCCCTGATAAATCACACCGGAAACCGTATTCGGAAAATAGGAGCTTCTGACACGGTTCATGATCACGCTGCCCACCGCAAGTTTTCCATCATATGGCTCGCCCCATGCCTCACACTGGATGATGGCAGCTAACAGATACGCATCGCTCTGTGCCGGTGCGTATGTCACATTCGACCTGTTTTCCTGTTCCTGCTTTTTGATGGCTGCAAGGCGCGCAGCATCCTCTTTTGCCTTCTGTATCTCAAGCTGCTTTTCGTATTCGATCATTTTCTCGATCTTTGCATCGATCGATTCCACATCGGACTGTGCATCTTCAATTTTCTCGCTGGATTCCTGTATCTTCTTCTGCGTATCCTCGATCAGGCTGTTGACTTTTTCCTGCTCTTTCTGTTTTTCCTGCTGTAATACAGTCAGTTCTTCCTTCTGCTCCTCGAGTTCCTTTTTCTGTTTTTTGATCTGCTCCGTGAGCTCCTGATATGCCGTAAGCATATTTCTGTCATACTGATTGATTGCACTTGTATATTCCGCCTGATTTAAAAATTCTGCGATGGAGGACACATGAATAAGCATGTCCCATACAGACTGATTGCCATTTTCATAAATATACTGAATGCGCACTTTCATATCTTCATACTGTTCTGCAGATCGTTCCTCGGAACGTTTCAGATCTTCCGCCGCCGTATTGATCTCGTCCTCTTTCTGCGCTGCCTGCTGCTCTAACTGGTTCATATCGGAAGTGATCGTATTTAACTGTCCGTTCAGTCCGCTAAGGTCGCTCTCCAATCCCTGTTTTTCATTGGTCAGGCTGTCCACCTGATCTTTCGCATCTTCTTTCTGTTTCTTAAGGTCTGTGATCTGGTCTTTTGCCTTATCAATATCTTTCTGTGTCGTTCCTGCATGGACAGTTGCCGTAACAAGTATGCAGCCGGTCAGTATTCCTCCCAGGATTCTTCTCAAAAAATTGTGTCTCATGCTGTTCCTTTCGGCTGAACAGTAAGCTTTCTGCTGCTGTTGTATTTTTCGTTCATTGTATTTCTTCTATTAATATGGTATTATAGCATGTAAAGCACAATATGAATATTAATTTTTTCACATACCATTATTGGGGGAATATTCAGGCATCTGATGTCTGGATATGGTATAAAAAGAGCCTGATAATCATCACAGGGGGAGGATTTACCTATGCAATTTGTAAAAACAGCAGATTTAAAACCCGGCATGAGACTTGCAAAACCAATCTACAATAAGATGGGTGTTCTTCTTTATGAAAGAGACACACTTTTAACCATGCAGGGTATTAACAGTATCGAAAACTTTGGTCTGATCGGTATTTTTATTCTTGAGCCGGCAGAGCCGGTACCGCCTCTTTCCAGAGAGGATCTTGAATTCGAACAGTTCCAGACTATATATGTTTTTAAATTAAAAGAAAATATGGATCGTCTGCAGGCCAATCAGGCACCTGTTTCGCTGAGCGATCTCGTCAGAGACATCCAGACACATTACGGCAGTCTTGATCACAAATTAAATTTTGCACAAAACCTGCGAAGTTCTGCAGATTTTGTTTACAAACATTCCATCAGTGTCGGCATTCTCTGTGCGATGATCACAAATCAGATGCATCTGCCTGCTGCAGAACAGACAGCCCTTATCACAGCTGCGCTTCTCTACGATTTTGGTTATCTGTATGTACCACAGACAGTGTTAGACAAAGGGGATGACCTTACAACAGCAGATAAGGATTTTATCCAGCTCAACTTAGAGCGCGGTTATGAAACACTCCGCCCGGACCGTGGTGATTATAAATTCCCGGTACATACGCTTGATATTATCCAGCAGATCATTTTTAAAAACAGCCGTACTTTAAAAGTCAAAGAACCGGCAGACAATATCCGTCTTCTCGTCGATATTTTAGCAGTAGCGGACGAATTTGACCATCTGACCGCAATGAACATTAACAAACCGCCAATTTCAGAAATTGCTGCCATGGGACGTCTGAAAAAGGATAAAGCCACCTACAATCCGCTCGTACTTTCCGCTTTAGCAGAATGTATCCATATTCTTCCGACCGGTGCATGTGTAGATCTTTCCGATGGCGAAAAAGCCCTTGTGCTTGCAGAGAATCCGGCTGATTTTCTTCATCCGATGGTACTGAAGTTTTCCACAAACATGATATACGATTTAAGTGACCCGGTGATCAACAAATCTTTAAAGATCACAGATATCATGAAAACCATGGACAACCGTATCGCATTGGATAAAGATTCTGTAAAGCATTTTGTTTCCGATGCCTACATCAAAGAAACGGCAGACCGTTTCCGCAAGGTCAAGCTTCAGATTGCACAGCACAATCAAAGTAAACTGGAACAAAAAGCGGCAAGCGCCTTAATGAGTAGTGCATCTGTGATCCCGCAGGATGCTTTGGGCACAGAAAAACCACTGGCCCAAAAGAAACCGCGCAAAAAAATGAAACTCCGTTAATCCGCGCGACTTTTTTCTATATGTTGTCGCCAATATCCATATCCCGCAAAAGCAAAAACAGCACGCCTCCTTTTGGATTTGTGCTGTTTTTTCTATATTATAAGATTCAAAAAACTACAGGTTCAAAGAATTATAAATTCAAAGAACTACAAGTTCAAAGAATTATAAGTTCTTTACGGTCGCAATATCCACCGGTGTCAGATCATCGGTCGCAGTCTCTAAGCTGCGTGCCAACGCATTTGCCGTATCCATTGCTGTGATACAGTAAACACCCGTCTCGATTGCATTTCTCCGGATCAGGAATCCGTCTCTGGTCTTATCACCATTTCCCTGTGTCGGTGTGTCGATGACAAGGTCGATCTTATGTCCTAAGATTAAATCCATAACGTTCGGTGACTCCTGGGAGATCTTGTTGACACGAAGTGCATTGACGCCGTGCTCCTGTAAATATTTTGCGGTACTTCTGGTTGCGTAAATCTTGTAGCCAAGTGCCTCAAAACGTTTTGCAACGCCGACTGCTTCCGGCTTATCTGCATCTTTGACGGTCATGATCATCTGTTTGTATTTCGGTAAAGTCACGCCTGCGCCGAGGAATGCTTTGTAGAGAGCCTCGTTGAAGGTCTTTGCAATACCAAGGCACTCACCGGTTGATTTCATCTCCGGTCCTAAGGAGATCTCAGCGCCACGCAGTTTCTCGAAGGAGAATACCGGCATCTTGATTGCAATGTAATCTGCGGTCGGTGCAAGTCCCGGCTCATAGCCAAGTCCGCGGATAGTATCACCGATAATTACTTTCGTTGCAAGGTCAACGATCGGAATACCGGTTACTTTGCTGATGTATGGCACGGTTCTCGAAGAACGCGGGTTTACCTCAATGACATATACCTGCTCGTCCATAGCGATGAACTGGATATTGATCAGTCCGATGACATGCAGTGCCTGCGCCAGACGTTTCGTATACTCAACGATTGTCTCTTTTACATGGTCACTGATCGTCGGTGCCGGGTATACGGAAATACTGTCTCCGGAGTGTACACCGGTACGTTCGATATGCTCCATGATACCAGGAATTAAGATATCGGTTCCGTCACATACAGCATCGACCTCGATTTCTTTTCCCTGTAAATATTTATCTACGAGAATCGGGTGATCCTGTGCGATACGATTGATGATGCCGATAAATTCCTCGATCTCATCATCGTTGAATGCGATCTTCATACCCTGTCCACCGAGTACATAGGAAGGTCTTACCAGTACCGGATAGCCGAGACGGTTTGCAACTTCTTTTGCCTCCTCTGCGGTAAATACAGTTCCACCTGCAGCTCTCGGAATCTGTGTTTTTTCCAGAATCTCATCGAAAAGCTCACGGTCCTCTGCCGCATCGACATCCTCTGCTTTTGTTCCAAGGATCTTAACACCCATCTTCATCAGGCTCTCGGTTAACTTGATCGCGGTCTGTCCACCAAACTGTACGACAGCACCATCCGGTTTTTCCAGTTTTACGATGCTCTCTACATCTTCCGGTGTTAAAGGTTCAAAATAAAGTTTGTCTGCGATATCAAAGTCAGTGGAAACGGTCTCCGGGTTGTTGTTGATGATGACGGTCTCCCATCCCTCTTTTGCAAATGCCCAGGTACAGTGTACGGAGCAGTAATCAAACTCGATACCCTGTCCGATACGGATCGGACCAGAACCAAGTACCAGTACCTTTTTCTTTGGATTGGTTTCGATGGCTTCGTTCTCGCTTCCGAATACGGAATAGTAGTACGGTGTGGATGCCTCAAACTCTGCGGCACAGGTATCTACCATCTTGAATGCTGCCACGATACCATTTTCATAACGCATATCATGGATCTCTTTTTCGGTCTTTCCGGTCAATTTTGCAATAACGCTGTCCGGGAACTCGATGCGTTTTGCTTCTTTTAATAATTCTACAGTCAAAGGCTCATTCTTTAACTGGTTTTCCATCTCAACCAGGATGGCAAGTTTGTCGATAAACCAGCGGTCGATCTTCGTGATCTCATGGATCTTGTCATAGCTTACGCCTCTGCGCAGTGCCTCTGCGATCACCCAGATACGGCGGTCATCCACTACATGCAGCTGCTCATCTAACTCTTTATCGGAAAGTCCGGTAAAGTCGTAAGACATTAAACTGTCCACATGCTGCTCTAAGGAACGGATTGCTTTCATCAATGCACCCTCAAAGTTATTGCAGATACTCATAACCTCTCCGGTTGCCTTCATCTGTGTGGTCAGGGTTCTCTTTGCCGTGATGAATTTATCAAATGGAAGTCTCGGAATCTTTACAACACAATAGTCAAGCATCGGCTCGAAACTTGCGTAAGTTTTTCCGGTAATTGCATTTTTAATTTCGTCTAAAGTATAGCCCAATGCGATCTTTGCGGCAACTTTTGCAATCGGATATCCGGTTGCCTTGGATGCAAGTGCAGAAGAACGGGATACACGCGGGTTAACCTCGATGACACAGTACTCGAAGCTGTCCGGATTTAATGCGTACTGTACGTTACATCCTCCAGTGATATTTAACTCAGAAATAATATTTAATGCAGATGTACGGAGCATCTGATACTCTTTATCGCCAAGCGTCTGGGAAGGTGCGACAACGATAGAGTCACCGGTATGCACGCCGACCGGATCGATATTTTCCATATTACATACGGTGATACAGTTGCCGTTGGCATCACGCATTACCTCGTATTCGATCTCTTTCCATCCTGCGATACAGCGCTCTACCAATACCTCGCCGACACGGGAAAGACGCAGACCATTTGTTAAGATCTCTACCAGCTCATTCTCGTCATGCGCAATACCACCGCCGCTTCCGCCAAGGGTATATGCCGGACGGAGTACAACCGGATAACCAATCGTATTGGTAAACCTGATACCATCCTCTACGTTGTGTACAACCTGGGATGCTGCACAAGGCTCACCGATCTTTTCCATGGTATCTTTGAATGCCTGACGGTCCTCTGCCTTAAAAATCGTTTCTGCTGTTGTACCGATCAGTCTGACATTATATTTTTCAAGGATGCCTTTTTCCTCTAATTCCATACCGAGATTTAATCCAGCCTGTCCACCTAATGTCGGCAGTACGCTGTCTGGTTTTTCTTTTGCAATGATCTTCTCTAAAACAGATACCGTAAGCGGCTCAATATAAACCTGATCTGCGATATCTTTATCTGTCATGATCGTCGCCGGGTTTGAGTTTACCAGCACAACCTCAACACCCTCTTCTTTCAATGAGCGGCATGCCTGTGTACCTGCATAGTCAAACTCTGCAGCCTGTCCAATTACGATCGGGCCGGAACCAATTACTAAAA